>Ga0123337_10000810_pt1 | contig 47137 bp, 35 predicted proteins | sample frozenSSSSmetaG_FD_89792 | JGI IMG/M metagenome (GOLD analysis project Ga0123337, IMG submission 89792) | Glacier valley bacterial and archeal communities from Borup Fiord, Nunavut, Canada, to study Microbial Dark Matter (Phase II) -... | ecosystem: Environmental > Aquatic > Freshwater > Ice >... | reverse complement strand
CGCTACGGGAAAATAATGGTCCAAGCAAAAATATATGACGACACCGGTCACATCGACGCTGTTTGGTTCAACATGAGTTACATAACCAATTATTTAAAAAACGGAACCGAGGCTATTTTTTTCGGTAAAATTTATGCCAAAGGTAAAAAATTATCTATCTCTAGTCCAAAATATGAGGTCGTAAATAGTGAAGGACAGACTAAATTTCTTGGGAACATCTCCGGCGTTTATCCAGAAACTTATGGAATCTCATCCAGATTTTTTAAAGATAAAATTTCACTAATTTTAGAAAATCTAAGTTATACAAAAATAAATGATGATTCAATAATTATTGAAGATAAGCTAGATGAAAGAATTCGTAAAAAATATAATCTAGAAGATATTATTTCCGCATTGAAACTTGTTCATTTGCCATCAACTCTGGAAGATGTCGAAAAAGGAAAAGAAAGATTAGCTTTTGACGAAATATTAGAAATCCAAAAAAGTGTTTTGAAAGCTAAAAAATTACGTGAGCAGCTAAAAAGTACAGGAATAAAATTTGATAAAACTTTACTCGAAGAATTTGAAAATAAAAGTGCCTTCACTCCAACAATCGCACAATTAAGATCTGTTAGAGAAATTTTAACCGATATGGAGAAAAATACACCGATGAACCGACTTTTGGAAGGAGATGTCGGATCGGGAAAAACATGGGTAGCAGCTGCCGCAAGTGCACAAGCTTTAAAGCATGGAATGAATGTAGCTTTTCTAGCCCCGACAGCTGTACTCGCGAAACAACACAGCGAGAGTCTAGTAAAAATGCTGTCTCCATATGGAATAAATGTAGTACTGGTGACAGCATCAACAAGAAAAAAATTAACAGAAGATTTTGATGAATCAAATTTATTTATAGGTACTCACGCTTTATTACACGACGAAAGATTCAGAAAAAATCTAGGTCTAGTGATCGTCGATGAGCAACATAGATTCGGGGTGAAACAACGTGAATATTTACTCGAGTTGGAAAATGAAAATGTAAAAACAGGTGAAAAAACTTCCCCTCACTTTTTATCTATGACAGCAACGCCGATCCCGCGAAGTATGGCCATGACAGTTTTTGGGGATCTAGATCTATCTATTCTCGATGAGCTACCAAAAGGTCGAGTAGAAGTCGAAACATTTCTGGTCAACGAAGATAAACGCCAAAGTGGCTACGAATGGGCAAAAAAACAATTACAAATGGATACTAAAAATTTAGTAACTAACCAAATGTTTGTTATATGTCCTCTGATCGAAGAAAGCGATAATCTACAAGCAAAATCCGCCGTAACTGAATTTGAAAAAATCAAATCAGAGTTTAGCGATTTCAAAGTAGAATTATTACACGGTCGAATGAAGGAAAAAGATAAAAACGATATCTTGGAAAGATTTGGCAGAAAAGAATTTGATATTCTTGTGGCGACCCCAGTCATCGAAGTCGGAATAGATATCAGAGATGCAACAATAATAATGATAGAATCTTCCGAGCGTTTTGGTTTGGCACAACTTCATCAATTACGAGGTCGAGTAGGGCGTAGCGACAAAAAATCTTATTGTATGCTATTTTCTACCAATGAAGTTTTTCCCGAAAGATTAAATTTCTTTGCTAAAACAAAACTGGGAATTAAACTTGCGGAATTCGATCTCGAAAATCGCGGTCCGGGCGAAGTGTACGGCACACGTCAAACAGGTATTCCAAAATTAAAAATGGCAAATATTATGGATTTGGAATTGGTTAAAAAAGCGAGAGAAGCGCTTGAGCAATTTTAAATTTCTTTATATATTCCAAAATCTTGATCCGGATTGAGTAACATGGATACATATCCACGTTGTTGCTCATAAAATTTATTAATACCAATTTGTTTTAAAAATGCTTTTAATTTTTTGTGTGCTGCAATAACATCTTCGACTTCTTCTTTTAGCTCTACTTCAACAAATATTCCTAAATTTTTAACTTCGTCAACTACAATTTCATATTCATTATGTTGAAATTTCTTACGAACTTTGTCAATAATGATTTTTTCTGTGTAACCAATATTTTGAAGAAGGGACAACATGTTTTCCCCGTCCGAGACATCGGTTTCGTACTCTTCACAATGTGAGTGATGTCCTGGATTATTTGGGTCTGGCTGCCACATTTTCAAGCAAACAGAATCTCCTTTCTCTGTTGTACGAACTCGGAGATAATTATCAGCATCTTTGTAACCATTTCGCTGAAAATAAAATGAGCTGGAAGGATTATTTAAATAATACTCGGTATGATGACTTTCACCTTTGAATTCTGCATTTTTTGCTAACCAACTATCCAAAAGTGAAAGCTGCTCTTTTGTGATAGATAGTTTGATTTCAATTTCTTTAGACATTTTTATAATTCAAAAATATTAGTCGATTCTGTTTTGGGAGCAATAATTTTTTCTGGGAGAATCTCTTTTTCAGAATCTGAAACAGAAGCAATAGGAATATCTTGGATTTTTTCTAAACGTCTCTGAATCACACGAGATTTTGAGCTGGCATCATCGATGACATTACTTGCTTCAGCCAATTTTTTACTTGTTTTCTCTAACAGATCCCCAAATTTAGAAAAATCTGTTTTAATTGCGCCAAGAAGACTCCAGACTTCGCTCGATCTTTTTTCGATAGTAAGAGTACGAAAACCCATTTGTAGACTATTTAAAAGTGCCATAATAGTATTGGGTCCTGCAACACTGACGCGATAATCTCTTTGAAGTTGCTCACATAATCCAATTCTTTGTGTGATCTCAGCGTATAAACCTTCTGTTGGTAGATAAAGAATACCGAAGTCAGTTGTATGCGGTGGATCAATATATTTATCATGAATATATTTTGCCTCTTGTTTTATTCTTGTCTCGATGGCTTTACTATATTGCTCGATTCCAGCTACATCGACTTTATCATGAGCTTCAATCAAACGATGATAATCTTCGATAGGAAATTTTGAGTCTATAGGCAACCATAAAATTTCATTATCATCGTTTTTACCAGGTAATTTGATAGCAAATTCAACTCTATCGTTTGAACCTTTTTTCGTAGCTACATTTTTGTCGTATTGCTCTTTACTTAGAACTTGTTCCAGTAAATTGCCAAGCTGAACTTCCCCCCAAGTACCACGAGTTTTTACATTTGTTAATACTTTCTTTAGATCACCCACACCAGATGCGAGCACCTGCATTTCACCTAGTCCTCGGTGAACTAATTCCAATCTCTCACTCACTAATTTGAACTTTTCACCTAGACGCTTATCTAGAGTTTCTGTCAATTTTTCATCGACAGTGGCACGCATTTGTTCTAGTTTTATACTATTATCTTTTTGTAAAGATTCAAGACGCTTCTCGAGAGTTTCGCGAATCAGATCAAATCTCTTTTCATTACGTTCTGTTAAATCAGATAATTTTTGCTCAAATGTTTCAAAGTTTTTTCGCTGATTATCAGCAAGATTGAAAATACGTTTATCTATAGTATCTCCAAAACTTTTAAAAGCATTGCTGACTTCTTCCCGAGTTTGTTTATTCATTTCAGTAGATTCGATACGCCCACGCGACATTTCGTCTTTTATATTTTTTTCTACTCGGTCCAGATTTTTTTCTATAATCAGAGTCATAGTTTCAAATTCTTTGGTCGAAGAATTATTTTTAGTCGGACGAAAGATATAAACTATTGTCAGTGTAGCTAAATTGATTATCAAAGTTATTACGAATATTATTTCTATCATAAAAAATTTTCAAGAAGATAATTTAACAGAATTTATTAAAAATGTCTAATGCATCGTTTGACAAGAGACAGGAATGATTGATTTTTTATTTGACTCTATTCTCCATTTATTTTAATCTGAAGTAAGTATAAAAATGTTGGATAATGAAAACAGATATTAAAAAAAATTTTTATAAATATAATTCTTCATTATCTGTTTTTCTTTTTTTTATTATTGCAGTCATATTCTGTATTTATACGTGGGGACCTCTAGTGAATTTAGTCACTATGCCTATTAATAAAGTTTCCGCATCCGGAACTTTTGTTCAAAGTAAAATGGCGTATTCATTGATTGAGGTTTTGAATAAAACGGTAATCCTAGATTCTAGCGTGGGTACTGGGAATTTAATCGTAGTCGGAATTACGGAATATAGAAATAATAATGGTATTGCCATTCAAGGACCAGGAGTACAGAGCGTTACCGATAATAAAGGCAATACTTATATTAAGGCTACTCAGCAACCTACCACACTAACAAATTCGGATACCACCATAACATCAATATGGTATGCAGAAAATGTGAGCGGAGGGAGTAGTTTTACTGTAACGGCTACTGCTACAGCACCCGTATTTACTAATCCGGATACATTTATTACTATAGCCGCGCATGAATATTCCGGTATGGTGACATCCGGAGCACTCGATCAAACAGGATTTGGAGTAGGCACTGGTACAGCAGCAGCAGCAGGAAATGTGACAATATCTCAGCCTGATGAAGTAATCTTCGGAAATTTTTTACCAGAATCAGATAATAATACGCCGACTGCTGGAAGTGGTTTTACAATTTATCATCAACAATTAAATGGTAATTATATGCAATTTGTTTCCGAAGGTAAGATTGTTTCTGCTGGTGGAAGCTATAATGCAAATTTGACCTGGACATCATCTACTTTTTGGCGCGGTGCTGTTGCTACTTTTAAAATAGCTGGATCCCCGACAACAACAGTGGCCACAACTACAGCTATCACGACGACTACGGCTACTACAACTGCTGCCACTTCAACCACTGCCACTTCAACCACTGCCACTTCAACCACTGCTCCAACTACAACTGTAGTGACCACTACTGCTGGAACTACAACGATACCAAATACTTCGAATGCTACTTTTTCAATCGGGCAAGGTTTTAATGATAATGTACCTCATCAGATGATTCGCGCCGATGATGATAAACTTTACGTTTTTGCCGGAAGGGTGCAAGGTGGTGCAATAATTAAAGCTTATTGGACAAACAGCGCTGGATTACCTTCATTTAGTGCTGATTTTAACGGCTCAGCACAGATAACTGATGCTAATAATATTATTTCTACAGATATCTCCTACGATGGTGGCACTATTATCCACGTATTGGTCAATACACAAGGCGGAAATTTGAAAGATTACCCATTTGATACTAGTACCGACACTTTTAAATCTCCTATTACAATTTCTACTGGTAATCCTACAGTTTCTGGAGATTATATTGGAAGCGTAGGAGTAGGTTCAATGTTTGATTCTCTTCATCACATGCACATCGCATATTGGTCACCATCAAATCATATTTCCTATCGTGAATATACATATACTGCTGGTTCTAATACTTTAACTTTAATATCTGGACCGACTCAGATCGATACTGCGGGATCATCGAATCATCCATCCATAGCAATTTCACCAGTTGATGATTCGATAACTGTGGTATGGGTATCCGAGGCAACAACTCCGAAAAAGATTTTGACCACAACAAGAGTAAATGGAGGTGCATGGGGTTCGATTTCAATTGCGACTACTTCGCCCGTTTGGACCAGTACAAGTGCCGGAATAAATATCGATCAAGGTCCATCGCTGGTTATCGATTCGTTAGGGATAAAAAAACTTACGTATATTGAAGATTTTGACGGTACCGGAGATTATGGTCGATTACATTATTCAAATGATAATGGATCTGGTTGGGTAGACCAAGGAACCTCTTTTTATACACATGCTCCAGGAATAGGGACTAATAATGGAAATGAGGTTTTTATACTCGGTCATGGTCATCCTAATAATTCGGCATGTATATCACTCATCGACATATGTCTATATAAAAGAAATACAAACGGAACTTGGCAATCACCAATAACATTTTTAACACATTCTGGTACCGATACATTTGATGCTAGTGTTACGACCAAATGGTCAGCTTATCATTGGAATAGACCTGAAACCGTTGAGTTTCTGTTCTTTTCTGCTATAAATCATAGCTATTATAATACTAATTTATGGTACGGCCGATTAGCTAATTATACTGGTAGCACCGTGACTCCGGTGACCACGACTACTGCCACCACCACGACAGCTCCTACAACTACCCCCGCCACTACGTCTACTACTGTTCCTGTTACTACAACAACAGCTCCTACAACTACTGGAGCGACAACCACTATAATGTCGACAACTACACCGATAATAACTTCAGTAACATCCTCAATAGTGACAAGCGTCGTATCCACTTCGACTCCTGTAACAATAACTGCGGCAAACGTAAATCAAACTTCAGGAATATTCATAACTACAATTCCGACGACAGCCAATTCATTTCAAACATCCACAGAGTCTCTAAATCTGGATAATTCCATATCTGTTTCTTCAACCACGAAAATTATTCCGACAACGACCACACCCGTTACGGAGATAAGTTTTACAAAGTCTGGAATATTCCGAACGATTAATTCTATTGGAAAAACAATCTTGTCACGAGATGGTGGATCGTTAGCTTTGACAAATGGAAGTACTGACGAAATAGTACTTACGATGCCATCAGGATTTAGCGATAATGACGCCGCATTTGAAATCAGGAAGTTAGATGCTGCTTCCGTTTTTCCAAAAATAGAATCACCAACTAGTGTTTCTCCAGTGGAAACTCACATCTATGAATTAATTTCGCAAGGTGCTGATGGTAATTTGATAACATCATTTAAACAACCGATTGCAATAAATATTAAATATACACCTGAAGAAATTAATTTATATGAAGAAGACTCATTGAAAGTTTATCGACGTGAAAACAATCAATGGTCGGAGCTTTCAAGCTGTAAGCACATAAAAAAATCTCATGAATTTAAATGTACCACAACAGGTTTTTCGCTATTCGGTGTATTTGGGAAATTGAAATCGCCAGATAATGTTGGATTGATAGCTTTCGTTAGCTCAGTCTCAGCAGTTACACTAATAATAGTCGGAACATTAACATATGCAGGATTTGTTAAAAAACCTGGGGCTTTGAAAAAGCCAATAGAGAAAGGAAAAAAATAATTTAATTGTTTTTTAATTTTTCTTAATCTCGAAAATCATATTCTATTTCCCAGCCTATCGCTTTTAAATAATCAATTAACTGCCACATACATGCTGGAATTGGGTAGATACAACCATTATCAAGATCTAGTAGTTCAAATTGCTTCATTTTAATTATTGTTAGATTAATGAAAATGACGCTAGCATATAAATGGGGATTAGTACAAACTTTTACAGCTCGAAATTATTAATTGTATTTGCGCCCTAAGGGATTCGAACCCCTGACCCTCGGTTCCGAAGACCGATGCTCTATCCACTGAGCTAAAGGCGCATTAATGAAAACTCACTCCAGAATTATAATCTTGAATTAAACAAAACACAATTGAAAACTGTCATTATGAGTTCATGGTTCCAGATTAACAATTGTCATTTCGCAGCACTATCATCCCGAGAGTGTAACTCCGCCAGGCCGAAGCCCCGGACTACGATCCGGGGAAGAAATCTCTAGCTTAAACTGATTCAACAACCTTTTTCATCGAATTCAAATCCGTGTACAAATGAGTCTGCCAGTTTAGATTTTTAGCTGGTACAAGATTTATAGGAGTATCATCGATGAATAAAATTTCTTCTGGCAAAATATTTTCTTCGACTAATTTCTCTTGAAATGCGTCGTACATTCGAGGATCTGGTTTGGATATACCCGAAAAATCCATTGCTGATATACCAAAATCAAAATATTTTTTGCCTTTTACTTTTTCTATTGCATCAATTACTATGCGCGATCTATTTGAAATAAACGATGTTTTATATTTATCTTTTGTAGAAGCGACAAAATCTAGAACTTCTTCTTGCACAGACAATGATTCATATAGAATTTTTAGCACGTCTTTCACAGAAATATTATTAGCTGTTTTAGCTAATTCACTGATTAGATCATCAAAGCTAATTTCACGTTTGTCATATTCATTTTTCATTGCTCTAAAAAAATATTCGGAAACTATGAATTCTTCTGCTCTGGAAAATTCAGTCAGCTTAGTAAGAAAATCGTCATAAAATAATTTTTTATCGGTGACAACGCCAGATATGTCGAATGTGATTAGTTTTATCATGTTTTAGTATATTCGTTGTATTATAGTCTATTTTCGTTATTTTGTCTTAAAATGTTTATATTGATAACAATAAACCATGTGACTTCAAACTTTTTAAATACCACTTACATCTGCTATCATTGGCAAAATAATTGAAATTATGTCGAATCTATCTACACAACCGTACAAAGGCACACGCGATTTTTATCCTGAAGATATGCGAATCAGAAATTGGATTTTTGAGCATATGAAAAAGGTATGTCGTAGCTATGGTTATGAAGAATATGACGGACCCATGCTCGAAAGTTTTGATCTTTATGCCGCAAAATCTGGCGAAGAAATTGTTAATAACGAATTATATTCTTTCGAGGATAAAGGCGGTCGAAAAGTAGCGATGAGGCCAGAAATGACCCCAACGGTTGCACGAATGGTAGCCGCTAAAGTACAAGAATTGCCTAAACCAATCCGGTGGTTTTCTATTCCTAATTTATGGCGTTACGAGGCACCGCAAAAGGGTCGTCTTCGTGAACACTGGCAATTAAATGTTGATATTTTTGGTGTGGAGTTATTGGACGCTGAAGCCGAAGTATTAAAGATCGCTCGAGATATTTTGACATTATTTGGTGCAGATAATTCTATGTATGAATGCAAAATTAATAATCGTAAACTTCTAGATTCCGCTTTTGATAAAATCGGGATTTTTGATAATGAGGAAGATAAAAAAAGATATAAAGTATCCAAAGCCATCGATAAAAAAGATAAAGTTTCATCTGATGATTTTAAAACTATGCTCGGAGATGCTGGATGTAGCGATGAAGAAATCACTGCTATAGAGAAATACCTTAATTCGACGCTTGACGAAGTAAAAATGTTAGTTGGGGAAGATAATCTCGGATATCAGGAATTAGTCACGTTATTTGAGATTTTAAATTTAGAAGATGGTAATACATTTGCTAAATTTTCTCCAGGACTGATGCGTGGATTTGATTATTATACTGGAACAGTGTTTGAATTCTACGATACTAATCCTGAAAATCGTAGAGCAATGTTTGGCGGAGGTAGATATGATGATCTGGTCTCTATTTTCAATGGTCAAAAAATTCCAGCATTTGGTTTTGGGATGGGTGATGTTACCGCTAGAGATTTTCTAGACACACATAATTTAACTCCAAAATTAAAGTCTGATATCGATGTTTTGATTACTACGTTGGATGACAGTGCAAAACTTTACATAACAGATATTTCTAATAAACTTCGTGCAAAAAATTTGAATGTCGTTAACTATGTTAATCCAGATAAACTAGACAAGCAGCTCAAATTCGCCAATCAAAAAGGAATTAAATATGTAATCATCGCTGGTAGTGATGAGATGGGTAAAGGGATTTTCAAATTAAAAAATATGGATGAGCGCACAGAGACTGAGATCAAGATTGAAGAAATTGATGGGCTGGAATTATAATCTATCATTGCAATGATAGCGTTTCTACATTTTTACATTCTTAAATGGAATATGTTTTTCCTGATAATTTAATTATTTCTTCAGAAGAATCATCGGGAGCCGTAATATTTTTCACTATTTGTGAGCATTTTTCACAACGATAAACTATTCTTGATTTGGAATTTTTTATTTCAAAACCTATTGGATTTAATAATCCCTGACACGGATTAGCTCGATCTCCAGGATGAATATCGACGTGTAATCCACATAAACAATTGTTGCAATGATCTCGTGAGCTAGATGGATGAATAGGCGTAGAATATCCGCATTTGATGCAGGTAAAGGGCTGATTGTTTTTGGTGAATTTTTTCACAGATATAGAATAACTATTACTTATGTCCCTTCAATCTTGCAAAAGCAAAAATTTGCTCAAATTCCAAATCTTCGATCGCATTAATTGGATCAAAACCATTATTGTCCAAAATATCTATAACTTCGCGAAAAGTATGATGATTATGACGAAAAATAATAATACTTGTTTTATTAGGTAAATATACTGTCTTCGAAAATGTACTCGTTTCTATCTCTATTCTTAAATCATATTTTAATTTTGTTGCTATCAAACGTGATCTTTGTTTTTTATCAAAATATCTCTCGGTAACATAGTAATCTTCTGGAATATTTAAAAGTCTAAGAATAAGAGAAAGTTGCTCCAAATCACTATTTTTTAATTCTGGGTTATTAATATTAAAGCTTACTTCTTGTCTCGAATCCTGAGTATCTAACCTATGACCTATAATTAAAATATCATTTTGTCCTAGACTATTTCTCAAATTATTCAATGGCAATGTGTAATGCCTCTGATTCTCGATAGTACCACCAAAATAAAGAAGAATATTCACTGTTCCCTCTGGTGTAGAATTTTCAAATAAAAGCTTTCTCAAACTATTAAAATTGATATCTTTTTGATAGTATTTTGAAACTAATTTTTCCCCAAACCATTCTTTCATATTTTTCTCAGCTATTTTCAAAAGATCTGGGCTATAATCAATAGCGATATATTCTTTCAAAGCATTCTTTGAAAGGAAATGTTGAATTATAGGTCTAGCTGGAACTCCATTGCCAGCACCAAGATCCACGATATTTACGTTATCATATTTACGAGCAATATAATCCAAAAAATTTTCAATAGATTTAATTAGTTTTAATGTGCTGTTAACTGTAAAATTACCATTTTCATCTGCAATGCTTCGGTTCACTTTGTCATCCCACGACTTTGCTCCTACGTCAAAATATGTATATTTTATATCGATTTCTTTATTTACTTCTAAATCGGTAAGGATATCAATGATTTGTTCATCATCAAAAATTTTATAAAAATCCGGATTAGGATAAATGACTTTTAAACTTTTAGAATTTTTATATTTTTTACCTTTTAAAGATAAGTTTTGAAGAATAGTGTGATTGGAAGGGATATTTAAAATGTAAGAACGACCACCTTCTTGAACTAACGATAGAGAATTCTTTTTTTTCTCCGCAGATTCGATCCAGTTACCAATAGTATTCGGAGAAACTCTATATTGCTCAGCGATTTCAATATTTTTTAAATATTTCATTTAAATTTTTATCTTAAACAATATATAATGAAGATAGAATATTTTGCAATGATTCATTTTTATTTGTAACCTCATTAAATCAAATGATACAAAAATATTTATTAACATTCTAAAATGAATTATACCACATCCGCTCAAAGAAAATCTAATATTAAAGAGATTTTCGTACGTGATATGGGCTCGAATCAGAATAAGTCCTATAGTATTGACAAAAATCATATAAAAGAAGTTGAACTATGGGTTGTCACTAATGAAGGGAACGTGTTGGTAAAGAAAAATGAAAAGACAAATGAATCATATTCTCAAGATAATGTTGCAATCCATGCTGACAACATAGAGACCGCTTTACAAATTCTTGAGGATCGTTTGGGCGTGATACTTCTTAATGATAATCAGCCAGAATATATCCTGACATGTAAACATATTGAAGAAAAAAATATCTACGAAACTGATATGTATGTTCTATTTTTTGATACAAATACAAAATGTTCGGAATTGTTATCAGATAGCTACGAAGTAGAATGTTACAATTATGAAGAAATTGCACAGCGTATGGAAAATCTCGATAGAAAATTCTATAAACTACGTGCAAGCACTCATCTAATGATCGATTATCTAAGAAATAAATTCGACGCCGAATAAAAATATAAACTAAATAAATCTATCGAGAATCTTGAGTAAAACCTGCAAATACTCAAGATTCTCTTTTTTTCCTTCCAGATCTTGTACAGATGTCGGAGTAGAGAAAGACATCGGTTCAATTTTCCTAGCACAATTATTGCATATCAATAAACCAATATCCGGATTAGCTTTATCTAGAAAGTCATATTTCACTTGACAAACCATACATTTACTCCAATCGGGAAGAAGGTCTTGAATACTCAATAAATTATATTTTAGATAACATTCGTAAAATATAGCTGTATCTGAATCAAATTGAATAAAAGCTTCTTTCACAATATTAAATGTTTTCGTCGTATGCTCAATATCGGTACAATATTTATTTAGCAAAGGAAGAATTTTATATAACAAAATCAATCCGGTATGTGAAAAAAGATCTTCATTATAGTCGAGCATATTCGCCTCAATCGCGACGTCCATATTTTTTCCTTTCGCAAACTGCATTGAGGTGAAAGCTCCTAGCTCAATATTTCCTCGTTTTCTACTTGTTGTTTTACGAATGCCTTTAGCGATAGCGTCGATACGACCATGATGAGCGGATATAAAAGTATAGATTATATCAGCCTCGCCATATTGAGTTTTCCGAATCGGTGTAACAATATCGTTGTATGTCATAAGTGTTTATAAACCATAAAGTCACGAGGGAAGTACTAATTGGAAAGGAAACTCCTGAATTCTATCTTTGAGACTTTGTGCCCACGGCATTCTTTATAGCATATTTCATAGTTAGGTTTTTGAAATTCTACCATATGTTACAATTCTCCTAATTAACAAAATAATCATGGACCAAAACAATTACTTTGACCAATCCTTAGTCACGACATCTAATGATATGGAAGGTTATAATGTAACAAAGACTTATGGCCTAGTTCGGGGAATCGTCGTGCGATCTAGAAGCGTAATAGGAAATTTTGCTGCAGGAATTCAATCTATATTTGGTGGAAATATTACAATATATACTGAGCTTTGTGAAAAAGCTAGAGCCGATGCATACTATATCATGTTACAACATGCCGTCGAGCTAGGTGCAAATGGAATAATTGCAGCTAGATATGACACTACAGAAATCGCCCCAGGAATCACGGAAGTTTTATGTTATGGTACTGCAGTTACTCTGGAAAAAAAGTAAATAAGTTGCTTTTCGAGCGCTTTGTCCCTATAATTTCGAGTTAAAGAAAGATTAAGATAATTTTTGTATAAATATGAAACGTACTCTTCAGCCTAAAAAGCTACCTAAATTGAAAAAATCCGGTTTTCGAGCCAGAATGAAGACTAAATCGGGTCGAAATATTCTCAAACGACGTCGAGCTAAAGGTCGAACCGTATTATCTGCAAACGACAAGATGCGTAAGAAAAATAAGCTACCAGTGCACAAAATGAAGTAACTTCATTTTGAATAGATCTATAAAAATACCAGAATCCAAAAGATTTTGGTATTTTTGCTTTGAGGGAGTCGAGAATGAGGGGGAAATATATCGAATATATTGATGCTATCCGATATAATGGCAGATAGTTATTTTTATAATTGCTGAAAAGAGAAAAGCACAAAGTCAAAATTATCCAGATCTCGAACCAGTTACGATTATTTCGGAAGATCAAAACCTACGGTTAATAAATCTGAATACAATAGAACACAATGGATTAATTGAGAGAGCACTAGATAAACTTCAGTTTAATATCCCCGAAATTCTTTATCCTCATTTTCACAGAATTATAACTTTAAACTCAGATTGATTCACAAATAGTGTACTATTATTTAGCAGAGAGCCCGTGGCTCAAGAGTATTATAGTCAATATTATTCACCACAAAGGACTAGCACATCTCCACAATTAACCCGAAGTAAAGAAGGGTCGAAAGAATAACTCCAAGAATCATGGAAGATTTGAGAATTCAGGCAGCAGAATGCTTAATCTTACTTTATGCTACAGACAATATTTTCCTATCTTTCTGAAACAGACATTTTTGAAACCAATATATATCGAAGATTTATAAATAAATCAGATCAACATAAAATTTGACCGGATTTTTTACAGATAACGTCAACAGGAAACGGAAAAAGAATAATAGAGCTCAAATTTTTCACAGATCCTGCAATTGCCTTCCGCGGTCGAAATCAAATGAAAGGATGTTTGGAAAGCCTTACATCAAATCCTAATTTCATATTAAATGAGAAAACTCAAGAATATGTTCTCTAGCTAGGGGATAAAGAAAATTATGATCCAAATAATAATACTAAATTAAAATTGACTACTTCATTCTATAGCAAATTCTATATATTACGAGAATATACTCTATCCTTTAGATATATTTACTCCCGAAAAAGACGATTACCTTTTTTTATTCTAATAATAAAAAGCATAACAATAGCTAATGAAGAAAGAATCGCCAGAATGAGAAAAAGCCAGCCCCAGAGATCATTTGCTTTGAATACACTATGAATAGTGATTACAATGTATGTAAAATAACTCAAATTATGCAGATTATTCCATAATTTATAGTGAATATATTTTTTGACAGATGAAGAAACCATCAAAAAAATAATTAAAACAAATCCAATCATTCCCAACCAAGCAAGAATATCAAAATGAGTAAACGGCTGATAAATTTTCTCAAAATTAAAGTTCGTACCCGCAAGCAAAACGATGTGCAGCGTAGCAGCAAACAATAGCGAACTTCCACAAATAATGTGGATCCATACACGAAATTTATAACCAAAATATTTTGATGTTGGATAAATATTATTGAGCAGACCAGTGACCACAACAATGATCAATGAAATATATGTTAGCAGTGCGAATAATCTGACGAAAAATAAATAATCCAATGTAAATATATTTTAAAATATAAAAATGCTATCCTTAATAGTCCTTGAATCTGAAAAAATTCTTATAAACTTTACAATATTATGGTCACAGGCTCAACAATATTATTTGGATTAACATTTTTATTAATCTTATACATTGCGGTTTCTGCTTTTAGGAACAAGGTTTTACGTGAAATAGGTTTTAGAAATATTTTCCGTCGGAAGTTTACAACACTTTTAGTGATTCTTGGATCCATGATTGGCACGGCATTAATTGCTGGATCGTTAACTTTAGGTGACTCATTTAATCACAGCACAAGATTACAAGCAGAAAATATTCTGGGAGAAATTGATGCTCAGGTGACGGTCACAAAAAGTAATAGTTTGCCTCGTGCTTTTGGATCAACAGATGATCCTCGTTCAACGACTTATTCTGATAAGGATTTTGAAAAAATAAAAAATAATCTTGATGCGAATCATGTTGATGGTGTTTTGCCTGCACTTGTCGTCAGCACATCATTGGTAAAGGGTAGCGATCCGACCAAAGATTTATCCATGACAAATGTTGATATTGTTGCTTTTAAAAATAGAAACTTTGCATCGGAAAATATAAATTTTAATATTGATGACGGCAAAGCTGTAATATCGCAAGATGTAGCTGATAGATTAGATATAAAAGTAGGTGATAAATTTACAGCGTACAATAGTATAAAAATATTAAATCTTGTAGTCCAAAGCATAAATACTCAAAAAGGTGCAAGCTCATTCACTCGGGGAAATGGCAATATTTTGATTTCAGAAGATTACATGAGAAATCAATTTGGCTTTGCTAGCGGGAGTTTTAATTTTCTATTTGTTTCCGCCAAAGGTGCTGCATTTGAACCGACGTATGATTCTGGGAAATTCACAGACTATTTGAATGAAAAATTAACAAATTTAGAGCCTCAAAGTGGAAAATGGACTGTTACAGAAAAGAAAGCCGCTAGCATATCAGGAGGAAATGATTTTATTGTTTATTTATTTTTAGGAGTGTCAATTGTCGGCATTCTCGCTGGAATTTTATTAATAATAAACATTTATAGCATGCTAGCGGAAGAACGAAAAAGTGAAATGGGTACTTTGAGAGCTATGGCCTTGACGCGCGGAAATTTGATAAAAACATTTGTCTATGAAGGATTTTTTTATTCAGCAATTTCATCAATGGTTGGCGTAATCGCAGGAGTAGGCGTCGGATATATTTTGTTAACATTTATAAAAAGTCTAAGTGAGTCGATTGTCGAAAATACTAATTTTAATATATCTTTTTTTACTCAACCATCTAGCTGGATTACTTCATTTTGTTTAGGATTGTTGATCACATTTGGAACATCATATTTCGCTAGTCGTAGAATCAGTAGAATCAATATTGTCTCAGCTATCCGGAATCTCCCGGATGAAAAAGATTTGAAACGTAGTTTTCGCACTCATGTTTTCCTCTTTTTACAAATATTAATTTTGGTCAACTCTATTGCATCAATTATAGGAGGAATCGTAATTTTAAATGCAAAAAATAAAGTTGCTGCTGGAGATTTTATAAATATTGATGCGTTAGGCGCATATTTAGTCTTTGTTGGAATAGTTGTTTCAAGTTACATTTTATCTATTCTGATCGGAAAATTTTTGACAGCTCGGAGTAAAGAAAAATATAAAGGAATAATAATCACGGCGTTTAATATTCCACCATTGTTAATTTCGATTTTCATAGGGAATATTGAATTATTTGCAAAAGTTTTCCAATCAATATTTGGATATACGCTCCTGCTAATGGCGGGATTAACGATAATCGTTACGGCAACTACAATAATCACGTACAATATCCCTGTTATGCTATGGATTTTGGAGCGAACGGTGGGTCGGATCAGTAGAATAAATGGAATAGTAAAATTATCTTTACGATATACTGGCGAGAATAAATTTAGGACTGGACTCACTATTTTGATGTTTGCTCTAGTTTTATTTCTAGTTTCTTTTTTAAGTGTTGTCAGGGTAACTGTAAATCAGCAGATAGATAAATTTACTCCAAAAACTGGTTACGATGCTTTTGTTCTTGCACCAAATTATGTAGATACAAATGCTGTAATAACGGATGTGAAAGCAACAGGAGTAACTACGGAGATTGCGCTAAATAAATCCATAGCGCTAAAATATATTGATATTACGCGACAAATGCTAAATACACAGCCACTTTATGATGATGGAAAACCAACCGATGTCGAAAGTTCATTAATTTTTGGTGCTGATAAAAAATTTTTAGATACAAATCCGTTAAAATTATCAAATCGTTGGGATAAATTCTCCAGTGATGAAGAAGCTTTTCAGGCTATGTTGAATCAAGGAAATTATGTTTTTTTATCCCCTCAAGCATTTGGTACCAAAAACTACTTGAATCCGCCCGATAGTTTAAAACTAGGTAAAATTGTAAATTTAAATGAAAATGGCAAAATTGTAAGTGTAATTATTGCGGGATATTTGGAAATTTCTTCATCGCAAAATTTCACAGTATTTCAATATGGCATGATTGCAGGAGATAAATTTTTTACAGAAACTTTAGGTAAAAGTTTTGTGGATGCAAATTCACAACCAAATATATCTTTTTCTTTAGCAAAAAATAATAATTCTCGAGCAGAGAATTTAAAAGTAATTCAAAAAGCTCTTATAAAATACAATTTAGCTTCTAGATTATTTTCTATTGCTTCAGTATTTGAAATAATTTCATCATTTTTAAAAGGTGCGATTGCCATTTTGCAGGCATTTTTATCCTTTGCACTATTCGTCGGAATAGCCGGGATATCTATCATTATGGTGCGATCAGTAAACGAGCGAAAACAACAGATAGGAATGCTACGTTCTTTAGGTTTTCAAAAATCATCAATATTAATAAGCTTTTTCTTGGAAGCATCTTTTATTATTTTTTTAGGAATTGCAATAGGAATGTTTTTTGGTGCGGATATGGGAAATATATTTTTCTCGGCAAGAAACAATGCGCAATCCAGCGCTGGTGTTGCTGTAGAATCTAGAATTCAGATTTTAATACCGTACGGAGAATTAATTCTGATCGCAATAGGAACATATATTGCATCAATAATTTTCACGCTTATCCCATCATATCAAGCATCAAAATTAGAACCCATTGAAGCCACGAATTATTTGGATTAAAACTTTACGTCATTGCGAGAAGTTGTAAAATGGCGTGGCAATCTCATAAGATAAAAGAATTAGTAAGATTTTCCCGACGGGATTGCTACGTCACCATCGTTCCTCGCAATGACAATATGAATTGAATCCTTTACCGCCAAGTGCTAACATTTGAAGTAAATTTTTCTTTATGTATACAGATCCAATAATCACGGTAAAAAATTTAACAAAAAAATATGGCAATTTTGAAGCTGTGAAAGGTATTTCATTTGAGGTGAAACGTGGCGAAGTATTTGGCATCCTTGGACCAAACGGTGCTGGGAAAACGACGACACTCGAAATTATCGAAGGACTTCGAGATGCGACAAGTGGTGAAGTAACTTTTGATGGAATTGATGCATTAAAAAATACTTTTGAAATAAAACATAAAATTGGAATTCAGCTTCAATCATCAGGATTTTATGAACGATTAAGTTTAAAAGAATTGATAAATCTTTTTGCAAATTTATATGGAAGAGAAGTAGATTATAAAGAAATTCTAAACGAAGTAGGTCTCATGGACAAACAGAAATCTCAGGTTAAGCAACTTTCAGGAGGACAGCAGCAAAGATTTAGTATCGCAGCTGCGCTCGTGAATGATCCATTGGTAATTTTTCTTGATGAGCCCACGACCGGATTAGATCCCCAGGCACGACGAAATCTCTGGGAACTTATAAAAAATATAAAAGCTAAAGGTAAAACAATAATTCTGACAACACATTATATGGATGAGGCAGAAAAACTCTGTGACAGAGTGGCTATAATGGACGGAGGTTTGATTGTAAAACTTGATACTCCCGATAAATTAATCGATGATTTATTAGCTTCCGGGTTTACTAAAGCTAAACCCGAAAAAGCAGCAAATCTGGAAGATGTATTTGTTGAATTAACAGGAAAAGATATGAGAGACGAATAATTATGAAAGCATTAATATCATTAACAATTGCATCAACTAAGAGATATGTACGAAATGTTAGTACTTTAGTTTTTTCACTTTTTATACCTCTTGTATTAATTTTCGTATTCGGTGCTTTTACCAATCAATCAGCATCAAAAATAGATATTGGCGTAGTAGACAATGCTCAAAATGAAAGCTCAAAACAATTTACAACTATTTTGGATAAAACTGGCGCATTTAATATTGAGACCGGAAATCAGGAAGATTTAACGGATAAAATTAACAGTGGTAAAAAAGATTTAGTTTTAATAATTCCTTCAGAATTTAATAATTCTGTAAAATCTGATGTAAAAGTTTTAACCAATGTGAACAAACGTCAAGAAGCTCAAAACGCTACGACTATAATTTCACAAGTTTTATTCAACTTTCAACTATCCGAATCTTTCGAAAAAAATTGATACAACCATTGAAACAGTGAATTCAAAAAATCTCACCGCAATTGACTTTCTTGTTCCGGGTTTAATAGCCCAATCAATAATGCAACTAGGAATATTTGGCGTCGCATTCGCATTCGTTTCACAAAAAGTTACCGGTGTTTTAAAAAGAATCTTAGCAACTCCAATAAGAGTTTATGACATAATTATCGCCGAAGGATTCGCACGAATTATTATATCTTTTCTACAAATTGCTATTTTAATTGGTGTTAGCGTCGCTGCATATAATTTAAAAGTCGTAGGGAATCTCTTTGCTGTGGGTGTATTAGCGTTGATGGGAATTATTATTTTTCAATCAATCGGATTCGCGATTGCTGGCTATGCAAAAGATGAAAATCAAGTTGCACCGCTAGCACAAGTAATAACTTTACCAATGCTACTTTTATCTGGTGTATTTTTCTCACGAGATATTTTCCCCGCATGGCTAAAAAGTATCACTGATTTTTTCCCATTAACGTATCTTGCAGATGGTATGCGTGAGATTATGAATAACGGAAGTGGATTGGACGTCGTCGGGAAAGATTTTATAGGATTATTAGTCTGGATGGTTATTTCTTTTATACTTGCTTACAAATTATTCCGATGGGAGTGATATAAGTAATTTAAGAATGAAGAATGTAGGAATTTATAATAAATTACAGAGTTATTGGTTATTGTGAGGACACGAAACAATCATTCCTATTATGAGTGTAGCGAATTAATACAAATTCCTCATTGTCAGGACAGGAATATTCCCAACCTCTGTGGAGAATGCATTTTATAACACGTTAACCCGCCAACTCATTAACAATTCTATTCCCCGAAGATCTATTAGAAAATATTGTCTGTGGCTGCTTATTACTCATATGTGAAATATTTTCCATTACACCAATATCAATATTAACCCTATCATTGTAATTCACTTTCATACGGTTGGATGAAATTATTTTAGCGTTACGAGTTTTTTTGATGCTATAACCAGGTAGTTCTATTTCTAGAATATATTTTCCTTTATCAGCTATCAGCTCAAATCTACCATTGGAATCAGAGAGAACAAGATCCGCAGCCATATCCTCTGTTTTTGGATCATACAAACGTACAAAAGCCAAAGGAATTCCGTGTCCCGTTGCGATATCATATACACGACCACCAGACCTAGTATAGTTTTTCTTTTTTGTTGCAGCGAAAATATATAGAAGAAAATAAACCACTGCTACAACAAGATTTAAAATAGATGTCTGTAAATATAGCGAAATCAATGAAAAAACAAAACTAAAAAGTAAAAGAGGCTTGATAATTTTTGGGAAATTACGAGTAAGAAATGTAATAGTTTTTCGGAAAATTGAAATTTTGCTATTTAATGCGTCTACAGGTACTCTAAGAGAAACGTTAACACCGTCTTCTGTAATTTGAATAGTTTCACCAGAGTAAATATCAGATGTTAATTTGCCCGCTCTTTTATTTACGACTTTGTATCCCGATGCTTTTATTTGCATGTAATATTTCCCACGATTAATCAGAAAACTAAAGTGACCACCGATATCAGTGACGGTATCTTTTATGAATTCATCAGTCAGTGAGCTGTAAAGCTTGACTGTAGCAAATGGGATAGGCGCTTTAGTAATACTATCGTAAACAAATCCCCATGATTTAGTCTTTCTATTTCCAAAAAGAAGAAGAAAACTCGAAAAATATAATTGGGGTGAACTCAGAATAAGAATGAGAGGTGGAACCAAGGTAGCAATAGAAAAAGCAGTTCCGGCGGCTTGGATAGTTTGTGCGACGGTTTTAACCTCCGTAGGAACATTGATTCCGGTAATATTGCTAACTACATCGGAAAGACTTTCAACACAATTTGAATTCATCGCATCGCAATTATTGGTACTAAGATTATTCGCCGCCGCGGAGGCATTGATAGCATCGCTAGGTAATGCGCACACTCCATCAGTGATTATTCCGTCCACACTAGCTTTCCCAGTTTTCAATGTACACGTTCCAGACCCGATAACCTTAGTTTCATCTGTTTTCACATATATTTGCTGAGGTAAATCAGCTGCAAATATGATCTTAGGAAAGAAAATAATAGATAAAAAAAATAGAGCAGAGTATAAAATTTTTCTTTTCAGATAGAGATTTTTCATCAATAACAAAATTATAATATTTGGTATCCATTACTATAGAATAAGATAACATATTTGCATTAAATTTAAGAGTTTAGAATCTCAAAGACAGCGAATAATCTTATCGATAGCATTTTTTACATAAAAATTTTTATATGATAAATTAAGACATAAAATAACATAGGAGTGTTGCATCTATTAAAAAAATTAATTCTAGTTTTCTTCCTATTCTTGCTGACTATCGGGGGGGGATATATTGTCTATGCTCTGTCAAATCACAATAGTGGAAGTGTGCTCGGCGCATCAACGGGCAATTTTGCTCTGATCTCATGCCGTAGCGGACAATTGTTAATTCAATCCTCTGATAATATTTGGATTTGTGCCGATAATCCGCTAAGTGAATTACTTTCTTTCGAGTCCAAAGCTGTCGTCAATAATCCTGCTACACCAACGCAAAATCTGATCACTTCGGCGGGAGATTTTGCTGCAATATCGTTAAAAGGTTCGGCATCACAATCATCAAATGTGCTAAACGTATTATCTCCATCAGGAACAACAGTTTTTGGAGTATCTCCTGGTGGAAATATATCGGCAGGTACTGTAAATGGAATCTATCTCTCATCTCAGGCTGGAGTGCCCGCTCTAATAAATGGAAATTTATCCTATGATAGCGCTATAAATAAATTTAAAATTGTGGAAAATGGTGCAGTGAAAACTCTTTGTAACACCTCCGATGTATGTGGGGCTGGATCGACATCGTGGTCCCTCCTCACTAATCCTAGTTCAAATTTATCGCTAGGGATGGGCAATACCGCATCAACATTTACATGGGGTGCCGTCACCGGAGGAGGTAATCAATTTACATTTACAGATTCTACGAATAATTCTGGTACAGGATCTATTTTAAATCTAGCTACGGCATCTGGTTCTTCAGCAAGTCCTTTAAACGTATCTGCTGCTGGAACAAATGCACTTTATGTCGGATCAAATGGAAATGTAGGAATTGGAAATAAATCTCCAACAAATTTTAAATTAGAAGTATCAGGAAATTTTGGACCTAGTCTAACTAATGTGTATGATCTTGGAAACAATTTTAATAGATTCAAGACACTATTTTTAAGTACTGGAGGTATAGATTTTATGGACCAATTTGGTAACGGTGGATCGATAACATCTGGAACGGGCGATATTCTAACCTTAGCAAATTTTACTGAGTTCGCCTTTAGAGATAATAGTTTTACTCGTTTTTTTAATATCGCCAGTGCACCAGCAGCTGGATCATCGGCACCTTTGTTGTATCTCAATCCTGTTTTAAAAGCTTTGCAAGGAAATAATACTGTGAGTGGGTTACAAGTATCATTTAGCGGCGTGGCAAATTCTGGATCAAACAATAATCTGTATGGAATTAAAATTGATAATTTAAGTGCCCTGACCAACGTGACTAAAACTGGTTTAGCTATCGGTACCGGTTGGGACTATTCTGCAACATTCGCAGGGAATGTAGGAATCGGAAATACTACACCAACGACTCTTTTATCAATCGGCGCTACACAACAATTTCAGGTAAATGCCACCGGTAATTTGACGAAAATAAATAATATATCTTATTCATGGCCTGCGATTCAGGGAACGGCTAATTCTGTTTTAATCAATGATGGAATAGGAAATTTGACCTGGACGTCCGCCGCACCATTCTTGACAGCATTCGTCAATGGAGGCAACTCATATGCCGGCAATGCGTCGCTAGGTACAAATAATAATTTCGCGTTAATTTTTGAAACAAATAATCAAGAACGTGTAAGAATTTTAAATACTGGAGAAGTAGGCATTGGAACTTTCACGCCTACAGCAGGATATCTTTTAGACGTAAATGGAAAAATTCGTGCAGCATCTGGATTTAATGGTACATGTAGAACAGACGCTAATGTGACAGCAGGACCGATATGTAATCAGGATGTTGCAGAAATATATAAAACCGACGAACCTCTCGAAACTGGCGATATTGTTTCTATCAATACTGATTCTGGTAATGTAACTCGATCTAAAGTTTCAGCGGATTCAACCTTAATCGGAATTGTTTCTACATCTCCAGGTCTTGTTTTTGACAATGGTAATACTCAGCTAGCCGGATCCACTAGTAATTATTTGCAAAGTGACAAAGCACCAATAGCATTGAGCGGAAAAGTACCTACAAAAGTGTCGTCTATAAATGGTAGTATCAAAAAAGGTGATCTGATCACATCTTCTAGCAAAAAAGGTATTGGTCAAAAAGCTACAACAACTGGATTTATTATAGGAAAAGCACTCGAAGATTATAACGAGACAGATATAAATAAAGTAGGAAAAATTTTAGTATTTGTTAATCTTAGTTATTTTGTAAGCACTGCTGATCTAGCTAAATTATCCAACAGCGATATTCTAAATATTGATTTGAGTATCAATCCATCATTTCAAAATATAAATAATAAATTAAATATGCTCCAGTCATCAACTCAAATTGGTGATGCTAAATTAAAAGCTGAAACAATATCTCTGAGAGTAAATTTCCCCAACAACTTTGGTATTAGACCAATCGTAAACATCACGCCAAATAGTCTTGTCGAGAGCAGCTATTATATTTCCGATGTTAATCCAATAGGATTTACAATCAGATTAAAATCTCCGCAGAGAACAGATGTTAAATTTAGCTGGCAAGCAGCGGTGAAATATTGAAGTAATTATTTTTATTCTTCGTCGATATTTTTTCAGAGAATATCTCCCCTCTCATTTTTCTGAACCGATCCTTCGGAATAGGGTGATTGACCAGTAATTTTAATAATCTATTACTTTGGAACTTGATGAAGTTTTTTCTAAGGAATATATGAATCGCGTCTCCGGATTATTAATAGCGATTCTTTTTGTATTCTTGAACTTTTGTATTTAGTCCCGTTAGGGAGTTACTCTTTCAAGAGAAAAGTAACTAAAGGAAATACTATCTAATAAGATTTAATTTGACCCTACACCAGAGAGACAGAGACCTGGATTCCCGATCGCTATCGCGTCGGGAATGACAACAGAAGAAAACCATACAACAATCCAACCCGCTAACTGGTTATGTTAGAATATCACGTTTACTTTTTAAATAAAATTTTATGCCACAAATAGGAACTCCCGCACCAGATTTCACATTAAAATCCGTCTCTGGAAGTGACATATCTTTATCTTCTTTCAAAGGGCAAAAAGTCATATTATATTTTTATCCAAAAGATGAAACCCCAGGATGCACTAAAGAAGCATGCGATTTTCGAGATCGATATGAAGAAATAAAAAAATATGCTGTGATTCTTGGAGTCAGTGCTGACGATAACAACTCTCATCAAAAATTTGCGGAGCATCATAAATTACCATTTGATCTGCTATCCGACTCATCAAAGGAAATGATGAAAACCTACGGAGTATGGACAGAAAAAAGCATGTTTGGTAAGAAATATATGGGCATTCAGAGAGCAACTTTCTTGATTGACGAAGATGGAAAAATAGCAAAAATATGGCCAAAAGTTAATGTGCTTAATCATATTAATGAAATAGTCAAAGAAATATCAAAATAAAATGGCATCTATATTTTTTTACTTTGGATTAATTACTTTTTTACTATCGTTAATAAATGTTTTTTTAAATGGCAGAAGCAAATATTTGGAATTATTCAACATTATTCCGATAAATTTAGCCGTGATATTGCTAACAGTTTTAAGCGCAATCGCTTTTTTTATTGATACGACTAGCTTTATTTTGTTTTTATTTAGTCTTGTTAATTTTGCGACATACGCCGATATTACTTTTGTAAGAAAATTTAAACATAAATTACCAGAGGAATTAGGTAAAAAAATTAAATTTCTAGATTGGAATACGTTTTATTTTTACCCTGAAAATCCCGAAAAAATTGCTGAAAAAATAAATAGTATCAATCCTGATTTGATTTTTTTACAAGAGCTTTTTCGCACAAACGATAAAGATTTTAAAAAACATTTGAAACTAACACATTTCGCGGATCCAGAGGATTATTTTAGTGTAGAGGGTGTCAAACATTTCTTGCCACAATATCAACACGTTGTGATATCAGACGATCGAGGTATTATTTCGAAATATCCTGTGAAAATAATCAGCGAGATCAGAGCTAATAAGAAATTTGGATTTCTAGTAGCAGAAATAGATATCGATGGGTTAAAAATGTTATTGATTAATGTACACATGCCATATCAGCGTAATCTAACATTTGGTTATCAAGAAAAGAAAGAAATATTTCAAAAATTGTACGAAATTATTTGGCAAAATAAAGACATGCCGATTATACTCGCCGGTGATTTTAACGCACAGAAAAATTCTAAATATATTCGGGAACTTTTTGTATTGCTTCATGAAGCAATATCTGAAAATTCGACAGGAATTCACAGTAGCTGGAATGTCAAATTATCTTTATGGAGACTAGATTTTTTGTTTCATAATAAACTTAAAATTGAAATTGAAAACGCAAATTTTTTTACAGATAAATTAATGTCTGATCATCGTGGAATCATCGCAGATATAATAGTATTTAAGTAGATAATTTGAAAAATAGCACTGCAATGTCTATGATAAGGAAAAATAGTAGGCATGATTAATTTAAAATTTTCTCCAATTAGTATTGGCCTTGTTGAAGATGATTTTTTTACACGATTTGTACTAAAAAGTCTTATCGTCAATAATAAATCTTATCGTCAAGTTAACCTTTTCACGTCCGCACTGGTACATGAAGGTCATCATTTTTTGAATGCTGATTTTCCCGAAATAGTGATTATCGATGATACTTTTTCAACAAAATTGTATCATTATGAACAAAATTATAAAGAATATCATGCACAATTTATAAAGCGTAAAGGAATTGTAATGGTGATTCATGAAAAGAACTTTTTGCCAACATATCCTGATAATTTTACTTTACTTGATAAAAGCGCTGGTAATTTTTTGAGAAATTTAATTTTCTGCGTGGAGGATGCGCTAATGACAATGGATCACTTGAAAGGGAATTCACGTAAAACTGTTAATTATATTTTACGTGATAGATTTTTCTTTAGAAATAAACAGAATTTAAGACGTTATTTTGGTCAGAAACTAATCAATGTAGATTATAAGTTAAAAATATTAAGCATAAAAAAACAAAATGGTAATTTGTTCACTAGATTAGTTACAAATATTTTTATAATTTATAATTTTGTAAAAGCGATTTTCTTGTTGGGAATATTTGCCTCTGTAGCGGGCATCGGACATGACATGAATCCAGTACAAAAAGGAAAAGATGATACTTTATTTAGAAAATTTTTTAGATATTTTATTTTAAGTTTAACTATTATTACAGTATTTTTTTCAATCCAATTCTTACTTCTTGGTTCCTCTGGAGTGGCTGTAGGTCACATACATATGAATAGTATTTTTGATCTTGGACAAAAGAGCCAAGCTGTAAATTTTGCTAACGTTGCATATGATCCCAATCAAATTAGTATGACTGATGAAGAAATAAGTTTAAAAGAACAAAATATTGTAAAGTCCGATAAACTTTACTCCGATCAAGATCCATATTTTATAACTGATACCAGTATAAATTTTGATAGAATAGAATTTATTAGAGAAGAGAGCAGAGTAAATAACTTTTTGACAAGTGTACAACCGAAGACAAACTATCAAGAGAATTTACCAAAAAATGCAATCACATATCAACTTTCCACAGATAAAAAAAATTGGTATTACCTCAATCAAAACCAAGAATGGACAGTAACTGATGATAATAATATTTCTTATTCCAATCCGATCCAACAAGTGAATAAATATATTTCAGATTTCTCAAAGAAAATAAGTGGAAATACATTATATTTGAAAGTTTTTCTGCATTCTGATGGATATATTAATACAAAAATATCAAATATTGAAGTCACTGTAAGCTTATTTTTGATCAGTAATAAATAGCTTATAAAATAAATATAATTACTATATATTTATTTTATTCGGAATTTTTTTCATGTGAATATGATACGTTGCGAATTATTATAAATAAATTATCATTATGGAAACTACAAAAGCAAAACATATTGCAGATAAATTGAAGAACTATAAACACACAAAGACTATTAGTTATTCTCTCGCCCTGACATTTGCTTTCGTGGCATTGGCTTTTGCCCTTATTCTCGTTAATCAAGATAATCTAAATACAACATCAAGCGCGGCATTGAATAGTCAGACCATAATGACCATGCAAGTGATCAATGAGACCGATATTGCAAATCAAGTTAACAATTCTCTCGACAATATTTTTAATCAAGGTACAGCAAATTGGGTGGGTAACGGAGGTGTAGGAAAATCTTACCTAGGATTCAAATTCACAGGTGATACTTTGCCTAGTAATGCAACATTTATTTCCGCAAGATTAGAATTTACATCCAGTCAAAATCAATGGATATCTATCAACGATAGTATAGTCGCTGAAAATAATTCATCACCACTCACTTTTTCTTCTACATCATTACCATCTTCTAGGTCTTTAGTCAGCAAGATAACTAGTTTTTCAGAAAATACCAAATGGGATAAAGGTAAAACCTATAGTATTGATATCAGTACTACTGTTAGAGAATTTTATACAAAAAATTCGTCTGCAACATCTGTTGCTTTAGTTCTGACTGGAAATGGATCATCATATGCCAGAAAGTTTTTTTATAATACGAGAGTAGCTGGTAGCGCGCCAAAGTTATACATAACTTATCAATTACCAACTTCAACAACTCCTACACCGACCTCTTCTACACTGACTACTACTTCCTCCACAACAGCGAATGTAACTACCACATCAATACCTGGAAGCACAGTAAACAGTGCTGCGATGGGAATGTGGAATCCAGATGTGACATACGATAAATGTTACGACTCAAAAGGAAATGTGGATGCAATATCTACTGCAAATATTAAAGCGCTCCATGATAGTTTTAGTGTCATTGGTCCAGATGGTAAAAGATATCCTACATGGCATCCTGCAATTGCTACAGATCCAGCAACCGGTGCTAGTTGTAGATTTGGTCATGAGCATGGTCGAGACCCAAAAGGATCTGAACTATGGAGAACCAAACAAATCCAAAATTATTATTATTATGATTCTAATGAAAATAAACAGATGGATGCTGCTGAAGAAGCCGTGACTGGAATTCCATTTGGTTATGCTAATGAACAATTGGATGTTTATAATGCATCAAAAGGTTTAAGCTGGCTACGACATGAAGATCATGTTGGTCACAAAGTCGAGTATGCGAATGGTGAAGGAGATATTGCAACTAATCAAGAAAATAATCTAACAACTGGTGGAGTCAATGTACAAAAAAATGGCTCCCCGAATCGAACAACTGGAGTGAAGTGTTATTATTTAGCCCATCCTCATCAAGGTGTAAGTACAAATGATGCGTTTGTGAATAATCTTCATGAAGTGTCATATTTTGCAGATTGTCGAGACCCAAATAATGCTGCTAATAATCAGAAAATAAGTGTTGACATGCTGATGACATTTGGTCAGCCAGGTGGTTTCACTAAGTTTATGCCACTGTGCGGTTCACCAAATCGGGATCAACCACAAGATTTTATAAACTTGGGGACAAATAGTAATAATGTGAATTTTCCTTCTGTCCCATCGTCACAAGGAGATCGTGAAATTATTTCACGAGATTGTATAGAAAAAGGATTCTTAGTTCCTAATGGACAGTTTTCTGGAAATCTGTACGAAGCATGGCCAGCTAGTCTGAAAATTAGCGATAAATCCGGAAAAAATCTTGTAAGTGGAATTAATCTGCTTTTCGATGTAGAAAATGCAGGTAGATATTATTATCCAGAAGATCTAAAAGCAAAGAACGGATACAATAATCCAGAAGCTAAAACGAATTTAGGATTTACTATGGATCTTTGTTATGACACATCTTTATCGAGCCTAGGACGTATAGCAAGAAGTGGTATGTGTGACTATGCTACAAACTATGGTGCAATTAAAAATATTAAATGGAATGATCCTCGATCTCCATTTGACGGAACTCATCGAGGTATGTATTTTCAACCAGGTAGCTTAGACAACGCTGATGGAAATGAATTTGTATATGCTGATCCGTTTGGAAAAAATGCTCAATCGATTCCATTCCCTGGTTCGATAAAGCAACAAGTGTCTGCAAAAAAATTAGATTATTCTCAAATCTTTGGATTTCTAATTGATCCAAGAGTTAATGACAGATCGCATGATGATGGGAATAATACTGTCCATGTGCCTAATTAATTAATAAAATAATTAAATTAAAATCCCCACAATCGTGGGGATTTTTTATGTTTTCTAAGTTGTCTTTGTAATTTGAATTAGGGTGATTGACCAGTTCGTTTAATAATCTTCAACTATTTTATTTTTATCCCACATATTAATTAAATTATATACGCGTTGTTGCAAAGATATATTAATTATGCAAATATATAACAGCTATAACTCAATATATTTTTTATATTTGTAATTTAAAATGGATCAGAAAAAATTATCAAAAAAAGCTCAGCTAGGGCTGATTTCTTTTTTTATGTTTACGGTATTGCTTAGCATTATTTCGATTCCAATTTTTTCTAGTTTTTTACCCAAGAGTGGACAGATTGAAGGGGTGAGCACTGCACAATGCGTGGTTAATCCTTTGGGAATCGCACAAGATTACAATATGTTTGTGCTAAACGACATGACTGAATCCGCTGTTGACACACAGGGTAGGGTAGCTGTCGGGGGAAATGCAACTTATCTAAATTACGCGGTAGGAGCGAAATTATCGAATTCAAATGGCAAAAGAGATGATCTAATCGTTGGAAAATTTTTGAATTTTACAAATGGATCTGTGTTGAATGGAAACATCGTTTATGGAGATAATTTTAAATTAGATAAAGTTTCAATTCCTCACGGATTAACAAAAAAAGGAAATTCAATAAATTTCATTACCGCGGCTACAGATTTAAAATATCGTTCAAATTTACTTTCAACATTAAAAGTAAATGGCACAAAAACTTCTGGAACTAAATCTTTAACATTGGTTGGAACAGATAATCAATTCAATGTCTTTAATATTACTGCTGTAGAACTTGCACCTAATATTACTTTCACGATAAATGCTCCATCAACATCAACTGTTTTGATAAATGTGAATGGAACAAGCACGCAATTTCGATATCTTGGATTTAATTTAAAAGGAGTGAATAAACAAAATATTTTGTATAATTTTTATAACGCGACTAAGTTACAAATTGATTCTATTGGAATACAAGGAAGCGTGCTTGCACCAAATGCCGATGTACAATTTGATAATGGAAATATAGACGGAACGATGATTGTGAATTCCTTAAAGGGAACTGGTGAAGGACATAATATTCCTTTTACAGGTTGTATTCTCAATGCCATCACGAATACTACAACAACGGCGGCAACAACAAATCTTCCTGTAACTACAACCGTATCGACGTCTATACCCGCAACAACTTCTTTGACGTCAACCACGATACCTGCTGGAACTATAATTGCGACATCAACACCTGTGAAGGCTACGGCATCGGCCACACCAACGACTGTACAACAAACAATAACGAAAACAACAATTCCGTTAATTACAGCTCAGACCATACAGCCGACAACGACCATCTCAACTACTGCGACAACTACGCTTACGACAACACTTGTTACAAACACTATAACGACAACAACACCTACAAATGTACTAGGAGTATCCACTGTGTTAACAACTACGACATTAACACCTCATCAACAAGTATTGGCCGCTACAACACAAATTACAAATTTGCCAAATACAGGGACTAGTGAAAATGTAATGATTATATTTGTTTTAGGAATCGGATTAATAATTGTGGCAGGGATAGTTTCTTTTGCAAAACCAAAGGGGAAGAATTAACCACAAAGACTCAAGGCACAAAGCTGTCATTGCGAGTATATCCCAAATTGTTCATTGTTAATTCTTAATTGCCAATTGAATTAAGTCCTGTAGTAAAATCTTATAAATTTTTTTTAATTATATATTCCAACATTCTGTCCTTTAAAATTCAATTCAAATCGTTTTATATCCAATCCTAGACTTTTCCCATAATCTTCTAGGGAATTCAGCCAATTAATATCTCTCTGTAGAATAATTGGCTCATCGATAACACAGCATGGTAGCAACACAAAGTTTCTCTGTTTTTCTGCGCACTCTTTGATTATTTTCATGTTGACACCATGAGCATGGAGACCGATTATCAGATCATAATCTTTAATCATTTCTTTAATGAAAGGTTTGCTTATACGATTTACTTTTTCAGATTCAGGAATTTTTATTTTTTGTTTATTTAAATCTGTATATTTAAGTGGAAGTTCTTGAAAAAGTGGGTCTACGACCATAACCTCCCATTCATTTTGATTTAAAAGATAAGCCAGGAGACCTTTTCCTCCACCAACATCCACAGCTTTACATGGCTTTTTGTTTTCTAACAACCACTGAACGAGTAAAAGAAATCTAAATTTTTTGTTTTTTATTAAAATCTTTTTCATAAAATCTCGGATTAAAAACTTGAAGGGAAGGATTTCCTTATTCCGTTGTAAAACGGGATCAGTGTGACGCATCAATTGAGACAGAAATAGATTCCCGCCTTCACGGGAATGACATATGGAAAAAGATAGAGACTCGCATTCGCGAAAAATTGCCGCGTCGCTGTGCTATCGCGTCGGGAATGACAACTTTCCAACCCTACAACTATAAAACTAGTGAATTAACCCAAACACTATCTTCTATTCTTTCTCTTATTCTTTCTTTTTAGCTTTTTACGAGCAGATTTTGAAGTCAGAATATCACCAGCTGGACGGAAACCTGCTGTGTTTGCTATGTTTTTGATAGATTCAACGGCTGTATTAATCACATTTAAATCCACATTCTGGTATTCACGTTCTGATGTATTGACAGCATTTACACGTAAAATACGTGAGTATAAATCTGTATTTATTTGTTCTAGCATATCTTTAAAGAGTTCGAATCCTTCATTCTTATATTCAACTAGAGGATCTTTTTGACCATAAGCACGTAAATTTGACGTCTGACGTAGATCATCCATAACTTCAAGATGACTTTGCCAATTGAGATCGATAGATTCTAATAATAAGGATTGCTCGATTTTTCGCATAAAGTCAGAGCCATTCAATTCTTCCTTATATTCGTACGCATTTTCTAAGAAAATTTTAAACTGCTCCAAACATTTATCTACGGATGGACTTTTTTCCAATAATTCTTCCCAAGTGCTAGTTTCTGAGTGAAGTTTTTTTGATAAAACATCGGAATAGATAGACTCAACACCAAAAATATCTTTAAATCTTTTTATCAACTCAACAATTGCTGGTTTTGAGAGCTTCTTTTTTTCTTCAGAAACTTCCATAGCAAGAGTTTTTACTCGTTCAAATAATTTTTCAAGAATATAAGTTTTTAGATAAGATGGATCTTCTTTTGACTTTTTTATTAAAATCTTACGTCGTTTATAAACAATTTCACGTTGCTTATTCAAAACATTGTCATAATCAACAAGATTTTTTCGAATATCAAAATTATTTCCTTCCATTCGTTTCTGTGAAGAAGTGATTGTACGAGCAATAATTCTGGTTTCAATAGGAAAATCCTCAGGAACTCGAGTCATATCCATGAATTTTTTGACTATATTTCCACCAAAAACTCTCATCAATTTATCTTCTAAAGAAATGTAAAAACGTGATGAACCAGAATCTCCTTGACGACCCGCTCGACCTCGCAGCTGATTATCAATACGACGAGATTCGTGACGCTCTGTACCGATGACGTGAAGACCACCCAAATCAACTACACCTTTTCCTAATTTGATGTCAGTACCACGACCAGCCATATTTGTAGAAATCGTAATTGCCTTTTGTTGACCTGCATTTTCGATAATTTCTGCTTCACGCATGTGATTTTTAGCATTTAAAACTTCATGTTTTAAACCTTCTTTTGCGAGTAAATCAGATAGGATTTCAGATTTATCTACGCTAGCAGTACCAACAAGAACAGGTTGATTGCGAGAATGTCTCTCTCGAATATCATCCAGCACAGCGTTAAATTTACCTCTCTCAGTCTTATAAATCACGTCGGTTAAATCTTTTCGAACGACAGGACGATTAGTAGGAATAACAACAACATCAAGTTTGTAAATCTTGTGAAATTCCTCAGCCTCAGTTAAAGCCGTACCCGTCATACCTGCCAGCACTTTGTACATCCGGAAAAAATTTTGATACGTGATTGATGCGGCAATTGAGCTTTGTTTTTGAATTGGTAAATTTTCTTTTGCTTCGATAGCTTCGTGAAGTCCGTGACTATACCGACGTCCTTGTAGAGTACGACCTGTGAACTCATCAACTAATAAAATTTCACTATTTTTGACAATATATTCTTTATTATTTATAAAAATAAATCTAGCCTGCATCGCATTGTTTAGAAAATGAGCGTATGAATTGTCATCATAAATATTTGGCACACCTAGCAGTTTTTCTAGCTTTTCTAAACCTTTTTCATTTGGTGTAGCTACCTTATCTTTTTCGTCAAGATCAATTTCACTTTCGGTGAGCTGAGCTACAACACGAGCAAATTTGTAATAAAGTTCATTAGATTTTTCATTTGGATTAGAGATAATGAGCGGAACTCGAGATTCATCGATAAGAATGGAGTCTGCTTCATCAACAATACAGAAAAAAAGTTCTCGTTGATTGACGTCAGATAAATCTTTCACGAGATTATCACGCAAATAATCAAAACCTATTTCAGAATTGAGAGAATAGGTGACATCGCATTTATAGGCTTCTGATTTAGTTATTTCGACCATATTGTAACCTTTCATATGATATGGACCGAATCTCACATCACCAGTTTTGAAAGCAAACTCAGCTTCTACTGCTTCCGCATTTTTAATCACGGTAGGATCGACATTGTACTCGGCTAATTCATCAGTAGGAACAAATTTGTACGACGCTTCAGATGTGACACAGCTGACGGTTAAACCCAAATAATTCATAATATGACCCATCCATTCCGCATGAAGCTTGGCGAGATAATCGTTTACGGTAACAAGATGTGCACCTCGACCGGCTAAAGCATAGAGATAGAGCGGCAAACCTGCAACTTGTGTTTTACCTTCACCTGTTGCTAGCTCAGTCAACCGACCTTGTGCGAGAACAATACCAGCCATTATCTGTACATCAAAATGTCGGTGATTCGTCACTCTTTTAGCAGCTTCACGAAATAGACCGTAAGCCTGAGGAATAATACGTTGGGTTTTGCGAAGAAATTCTTTTCCATCTTTAGTTTCAAACCAAACTGGAGTTTTAGTATTTAAATATTTTTCAATGCTTTTATCTGCAGGTAATATTTCCTGCATTTTTTCTTTCAATTCTGCTGTAGCTTTTTTAAATTGCTCTGCGGTTAATTTAGAGTAATCATCTTCAAGAATATTTACTTTATTAACGATTTTTTGGAGTCGTTTAACTTGTCTTTTGTTATTGTCAAAAGGTGAGTAAAGTAGTTCAATGCTGATTTTCGATCCTTTTTTCTTTTTTGATTTATCTTTTACTTTCTCCTCTCGTCGTAGCTTGAGTGAAGATGAATTTTCAGAAGTCTCAGCCTTTGTATCATCAGATTTCATATCATCAGGAATATTTTTCTTTTTCTCTGTCATGTTATGATATTGTAAATTTATCTATAGAAACACCCGGATTATATCATATAATTTTAACAAGATTATGCCTTTAAATCCTTTCTCGAGATGATATAAAGATAATTATAAATTTACAATTAATCTCAACTAACAGGTATGTCTATTTTTCAATTTAATTCAAAAATTAAAAAAGTGATCTTATATGTCATTATTTTACTTGTAGCAGGAATTAATATTATTTTAACAGTGATTTTGTTAACTGGTGCAAAAGTCAGCTTCCTACCATCCGAATTATCCGAAAATAATTATGGAGTGAAATATACCCTGTTAGACTCAAAAAATGACGAATATAAAAAGCAATATAAGCTAAAGAATGTGATCGCGTGGATTGCATCTTTTGATTATCAAAATGGGAAAAATCAGTTTTATAAGAATATTGGTAAATTTACCGAGATAAGTCCGGTCAACTATGATGTAAATGCTGACGGAACCATGTCAGCCAGATCAGTAGCCCGTGATGCGGATTTAGTTAATATAGCTCATAAGAATGGAGTAAAGATAACTCCAACTATAATCTGTTTTGATGAAAATGCTCTCCAAGCAATGCTAAATGACGAGAATAAATTTTCAGCGCATCAGGATTTTATTATGAAAGAGATCAAAGATAACAATTATGATGGCATAGACATCGATTATGAATCTATAAATTTGACTGATAAAGAGCTGTATTTGAAGATGATTCAAGATTTATCGGAGAAATTGCATGAATTAGGAAAGACGCTCTCAGTCTCGTTAATCGCCAAAGATAAAGATAGCGGTTATTCTAGTTTGATAGAAACTCGACAAGTGCAGGATATCAATTTTATCGGTCGATATGCCGATGAAATGAGAATCATGGCATATGACTATTCACCAGATACTACGCCAGGTCCTGTATCTCCAATAAATTGGGTAAATAACGTGATTAACTATAATATAGATAAGACCATCAAGGAGAAAATAATTCTAGGTCAACCAATGTATGGCTATGCATATGGCGCCAAAAGATATGCCTACACATTTGACGAAATTGATGAGATTATAAAAAGTCAAAATTTAACTTCTACATTTGATGAGACTAATAATGAAAAAAATCTTGTTTTCAAAAAGGGTAATGAAGAGCGCAAAATGTGGTATCAGGACGGAGAAACTATGTTAAAAAGATTTAACTTGATTGACACTACTGGAATCGGCGGAGTTTCATTTTGGCGCCTCGGCGGCGAAGATCAAGGTATATATGGATATCTGGCAAAGAAATAATTCCAGTAATCCTGTCATTCTAATCCCGCTTAGCGGGAGAAGAATCTCCGACTTGTCATTTCGCAGCGTAGCAAGAAATCTCATAGGAATTTGTTAAAGTATAGCTGCCTAAATTATTCATGAATATTCACTTACAGCTTGATTTTTTTAAGAATATGCGGGATAATATTAGATATATCAAAGATATCCAATATGCCACAAGGTTCAAGACGAGAATTTTTTAAATCGCTGGTTCCATCAAATGAATTAGGAAAGTTAGAAAAAGGGCTAAAATTAGGAGCAAATCTTGTAGAGGTTATTAATAATCACAAATTAGAAACAGTGGCTTTAGCTACTTTGTTAGCACTTGCTTCATGCGGTGATGCATTACCAGCAGATATTGATAAAATGTCCTACGATCAAAAACAAAGTCTTAAAAATGAACTTGATAAAGAGCGAAAAAAGAAAATAGATTTTGAAATTAAAAAGCCACAAGATCTTGTCCCCCTAAAAGATCCAAAAAATACACAAAATACCAATTACACAGTTTCGGATCTAAAGAGTAAAGTATCGATGACTTTAAATACAAATATCCCAGAGTTAACAATTTCATATTCTCCAAAAGGTTTAGAACAATTAATGACGGAAAATCCTCCAGCCAAGCCTCTAAGTATCAATCTATTCACTACAGATCAATCTGGGTCGGAGATTGTTTGTAACTCATTTGAGTCTGCAGAAAGAGTATTGGTTCCATATATAGACATATTAGTAAAGTATGTCTTACCACTCTATCTAAGAAATGAGTGGGAAACAAATAGATCAGAAATTATGAAAGAATGGAAAAATCGCATGAATAGAGTAATTCAGCATGAAGCTTCTCATGCAAACAAGGACATTGGAAAAAATTGCGAAGAGTTAACGACCGATAAGGCAAAGGCAGAAATCATAGCAATGCAGCAAGAACTTAAATCGACAACAAAACCTCCTGTAGTATGGTTTGAACTAAGTCCTGGGAAAAATTTTGTTGATCTTCCTGGAGTTATATTCAATAAATAAATTGGGATTGAAATGAGTAATAAATCAAATATTGTTTTTTCACTATTACTCATTATAACTACAATGATTGGCTGCGGGGAGGAAAAAGAAGCTCGCATAAAAAAATTTTATGCCGATGTTGATAAAATCAATGGAACTGGAATTATAGCTACAGCCGAAAAGGGTGCTGACGGATGTAAATTTGAATTAGAAACTACAGGAAGTCCTTTGTACGAGTATATTCTACGCCCTGGTGAACAAAAAGCCCTAGATCAATTCTTCAATCTTTCACTCGAATGTTCAGATAAAAGAGATCCAAATATTAAAGGCGCTTTACCTGAAGTGTCTCCGGACGAATTTCGTAAAAGTGAAGATAATATGCAACCATATTTACCATATTGCGGAGATGATAGTGCGCCCGAACATAAGAAAAATGCATTAAAAAGATTTTGCTAGTCATTTATTAGTTGCTTCAATCATTGAACCATAACTCCAAACCATATCATTCTCAACTTAGCCTTTTGCACTTTTACCTTTTGACTTACTGTGATATACTTCGAGCTGAACTATCGTTTCTAAACATAAGTATTATTTTTCATAAGTAAAAAGTCATGTCAGGAGTAGTAAAACGCAAAACATCAAAATCACGAACCGCACGTCGTCGTTCACATCTTGTGACCGAATTCAAAAAGTCAGTAACTATGGTCAAATGCCAATCATGCAGCAATATGAAAAGACCTCACCACGTATGCAGTTTTTGTGGTAAATACGATAACAAAATCGTAATTTAAAAGATTCTTTAACCGACCGACCTTATTAAATCCCGGGCAAATGCGGGATTTTTTATTATCCCGGAAGTATCACTTATCGCTAGTTCTGAACCGATCCTTAGGAACAGAGTGATTGACCAGTAAAATTAATTTTTATTACTTCCAGAACTTAATCCCATTAATTCTCGAACCTCCGCGCGTTTTCGGCTTGCGTTGTAGGATTGTGTTTAGCAAACGACTCACGCGCTGGAGTTTTGCATTTAGTCCCGTTAGGGAGTTACTCTTTCAAGAGAAAAGTAACTAAAGGAAATACTATCTAATAAGATTTAATTTAGCCGAAGGCAAAGAGACATAAACATTAAGCATTAGAAGGGAAAGATCCCGTCTTCACGGGGATGTGACACCATAGAAAGGAACGAAGGGGATTGCATTCGCGAGAGATTGCGACGTTAACGCTCGCAATGACAACAGGAAAGAAATAAACCGAAGACTTAATTGTTAATTAAATAACGTAGTAGTATAATTTTCACGAAATTTCGCCATAATAAATGAAAACAACCAACGATGTCCGTCATAAAGCTAGAATGAGGCTCGTGGAGTCAGAATATGCTGCGTTGCTAAATCCTGATACTCAACCAATCCCTGATAATGTTTATAAATATGATAAACCTTTGTCCGAGAATATCCGCTCATCGATGGATCGTCATAAAGAAGAAATTGACAAACTAATTATCTACAAAGCTGGTCGGAAAATGGAATATATAAAAAATATTGAACATGTGATTTTACGAGTCTGCCTTGCGGAGGCATACTTTGAAGAAATCACACCGTACAAAGTGGCAATAGATGAAGCAATAGAGCTGGCAAAAGAATACGGCGACGATAATAGCCCTACATTTGTTTCAGGACTTTTGGGTGGTATTTTTGCTGATAAAAAATAATTACATTGAGTGAAAGTAGAAAATGAATATTGAAGAAAAAATTAAAATAGAATTTGAAAATAAAGATTTATTAAAAGAGGCGCTAACGCATAGATCAAAACTATCGGAAGATAAACACATTCATCATAATGAGAGATTAGAATTTCTCGGTGATGCAGTATTGGAAATTGTAGTCACAGAGTATCTTTTTTTGACTTTTCCCGATTATGATGAAGGATTGTTAACTAGTTTCCGAGCAGCTACAGTAAAAACTGAGAGTCTGGCTGAAACTGCCGTAGAATTGAATCTAGGCGAGAGTATTCTAATGAGTAAAAGCGAAGAGACCACGGGCGGGCGAACAAGGCCGTATATTTTGGCTAATACTGTCGAAGCGATAATTGGTGCCATTTATCTGGATCAAGGAATGACAAAATCTAAAGAATTTATTGATAACTTTATTATTAAAAAAATTAAGAATATTATTGATAACAGACTCGATGTCGACGCTAAATCTAAGTTTCAAGAATATATACAGGAAACGATGAAAATGACCCCACATTATAAAGTAGTGCGCGAAGTTGGACCTGATCACGACAAAATATTTCATGTGACAGCAATGGTTGGTACAAAAAAATACAAAACAGGTGAGGGGAAAAGCAAACAAGCAGCAGAGCAGGAGGCGGCGCGACTTTCATATGAATTTGTGAGTGAAAAAATTGGTGGTGATAGCTTGTTACCGAAATAAATTATTGCTATAATGCTGAAGTTTTAACGAAATATGGTAAAAATCAGACTCAAACAAATTGGTAAGAAAGGACAAAAGTCCTACAGAATATGCGTAATGGATTCTCAACGATGGAGAAACGGCATCGCCATTGACGAAATCGGTTTTTATAATCCTCAAACAAATCCTTCGGAGATAACTCTTGATGAAGCAAAATATAGTGAATGGATAGCAAAAGGTGCTCAGCCAACCTCAATGGTAGCAGCTATTTTTAAAAACATTACCGCTAAAGCAAAATGAGTAATATTTTGCCTACTCAAAACACCGGCGAAACGCAATCAGTCCAAGGTTTTATTGAGTTTATGGTGAAGGCTATAGTCACAGAACCGACTGGTGTGATGGTAGAGCAAAATATGAATAGTTTTGATGAGACCTATGTAATTCATGTATCTGCTACAGATATGGGGATATTGATAGGTAAAGGCGGCAAAAATATAAATGCTATTCGCAATCTGATTTCTATCAAATCCGCTGGTAAAAAAATCTTCATACAAGCAGCTGAAATAGTATAATTTTCTATTCGCTTTCTGATCATCCTGAATCATTTCAGGATTTTTTTGTTTCTTAATTTATTCTTCATAATAGTTTTAAATTTTTAACACTTAAAATTTGAAATTTTTTTCAATCTAAATTCACTTGTTCAAAATAAAATTATAACTTTAATATTTAAATTGTTCCAAATTTATGGTATTGAGATTGATAAAATACCAGTAAGAAGAGAATATTAAAATTATTATCTTGACTTTATTTTTTAAATCATGTAATTTTATACAGATTTATAATTTAAGTTAAGATAAAACAAATATGATACATAGCGGTCTATCACATGCGCAATCGTTGACAAAAAAAATTTTTGGGCTAGCTGTTGTATCAACATTAGTATTTATTATTTTTGCAGGACAGGTACGTGCAGCTGGTGTACAAAATATGACCGTGACTCTTTCCGTTGCAACTGTTTCTACAGCGACAGTAATGACCGTAAACTTTACTCCTAATGCAGCAACGTCATATTCGACTGGTAGTGTTATAGCTATCTCCTGGACTGCTTCAACATTTACTGGTGGTGCAGCATTAACTAATGCCGACATTACTGTAACAAAAACAAGTGATGGTAGTTTTACGTCTGCGACTGCAAGTGGTTTTACTGCTACAGGTTTTAACATCACACTGACAACATCTGCTGCGTTAAACACCACAAATCCTTTCAACATCGTAATAGGTGGTACTAATAAATTGACTAACCCTGCCACAGCACAAAATATATCCGTATCATTCTCCACAAGTGGTGGTACTACGACGACAACTGATTTTGGTTCTGGTATCGCATCTGTAGGTAGTGCTAACAAAGTATTGGTTACTGCAAACGTATTGTCTACGATAAGCTTTGATATTCGTACAGCAGCTGACGCAGCATTTGGATCTTTCCCTGCAGCATGTAGCCTAGGTAACTTGAGTACAACGACAGTAAATTTCTGTCAGTATCGATTGAAAGTTGCTACTAACGCGGCTAGTGGATTCACTGTTCAATATCTGGCTAGTGGTAACATGACTAATGGTACAACCTCATTGGCTGCGGCATCTGGTACAACATTAACAGGCGGTACGGAAGGTTATGGAGTCAATATTTCCCCAGGTACTGTTACTGGTGCCACACCAACTGTTACCGCTGGTACATTCACATGTAGTACGTCTCAAGCTAACTGCAATGCATTAACTGGTGCGGTTACTCAAGCTAATTTCTTTAGCTACCAATCAGTGTCTAATGTCACGGTTTATACATCAAATAAACCAAATGCTCCTACAGGTACTGATACAACTAACACAGCATTGGTTACTCATGCTGCTACTCCTAGTGCATCAACACCATCAGGTTCATATAGTCAGACAATTACATATTCTATTACTGGTCAATTCTAATTGATACAATTAAAAAATTTGAAAATGAAAAAATTGTTAAAAACCATAACCATAGTACTATTTGCTGTCGTGGTTTTGATACCGACGACATTGTTTGCACAAAATAAAAATTATACATATCGAGGTCAGATAGTTGAGCCTGTCTTCACGGTGTTAAATTTAAAACGGAATGATACGTACGAAGGCAGTATTCATTTTGTGAATGATCTAGAGATAGCGTATACACTAAATTTGGTTGTTACAAAAACAGATTTCCGAGCTAATACTGACGGTACATCAAAAGATGAAACCGTAAAATATCCCCCTCAAGCATCTCTTTCCTCATGGATTTCATTAGACAAAACAAAGATTTCTGTAAAACAGGGTGAATACGCTGATGTGAAATTTACAATAAAAGTACCGTCTGATGCCGATTATGGTGGTAAATACGCAAGTATTTCATTTGAAAGAAATACTCAAAGTACTGATGCTCCCTCACAAATCCCTATTCAGACTCGTATCCAACACACTTTGTTAGTTAATATCGAAGGAAATAGGATGGAGAGTTTAGAAATTGCAAATTTTAAAGCTGATAAAAGTTCTTATTCTGAAACAAATGTAAACTTTAATACTGATATAAGAAATAGTGGAAATGTTCATCTCGCTCCTCGAGGAAAAATAGAAATCACAGGAGGAATAATCGGCGATGGGATGACGATGATATTCAATCCCGCAGGCAAAGAATCTTTAGGATTTGTGTTACCAGACAAAAATGTGACTCGTCAGTTTACTAATCAATGGAATGATAGAAACATTCGTTTCGGAGAATACAAAGCTGTGTTAACGGTTGAGTATGGTGATCCTGCTTCACCCAAAACAACAACAGCTGTATTAAGTTTCTGGATTGTGCCATGGAGATATATATTTATCATTTTAGGAATTGCGTTATTCATACTATTACTAGTGATTGGAATAGTATTCTATAGACACAAAATGAAATTGAATCCTCACCAATCTCATGAATAATAATGTGGAAAAAAGTATTTACAAGATTACTTCTTAAACAGCTACACTTTTCTGATTATTATATAGATCATGAAAAACCTAGACTGAAGATAATTTTTTACCGTGATTTTGTAAATATTCTATTGAGAAATAGTAAGAAATTTTTTATATTTCTATTTTTATTAATCATTTGTATTTCCAATTTTCCAATATTTGCTCAAACTAATCAGACAAATGTGACCGCTAGATATGACGCTACAGGGCCTGACTTAGTAGTGCTGAGCAATGTGCCAATATATGTGAATGGGAGCGTGATATTAACATGGACAGCGGCATCTGCTGCTGCTAGCTACAATGTGGAGGTTGCCACTGATACTAATTTTACAAATATTATTCAAACAATTCCGACTGTTGCATTAACGACATTGGTGAGTGGATTACCCGATAGCGTGATTTTTTTTCGAGTCACCCCTGTCAGTAGTTTCAATCAAGCTGGATTTATGTCAAATGTAGTATCAACAATATCTGATATTACGACTCCTATATCGGCCGTGACCACCTCAACACAATCTGGAAATAATATTGTGATCACGTATACCGCATCGGATAATTTATCCGGAATACAAAATGTTTATTTATATTATCGATACAATGGAGGTGCCTGGATAAATAACGGTTCGATGACTGGATCCCCTTCCACATTTACTCCTGGGAATGGTGATGGCATATATGCTTTCGTCAGTATCGCTGTAGATAATGCTAATAATATTGAGGTAAAATCTTTTATTCCTGAATCTACAGTAAATTTCATTACAATTGTCGTAACTCCAACTTTAACTCCGACGCCGACTCCCACACCAACAATATCTCCTACAACGCCAATAATCACTATCACTCCTACACCTGATCAAGGTGTACTCATTAATTTAGAAATCTTAACCCTCCCTCACGCAAGAATAAATATCTATTCGAACGGAATCTTATTACCGGTGATTTTCGCTGATCAGGACGGCCTTTTCAAAGGACAAGTACGGGTGTCGGACATTAATAATATAAAAATTGTTATACAAAATAACAAAGATACAATTATGTTTTCTCAAAATTTTTCTGGTCAAACAGAAATCCGTTTTATCACTAGCCCAATATTTGATGGATACTATTTTTTGGTAGGTAAAAATGACACGATGGAAATCAAAGGTCAGGCAACACCGTTTTCTACAATTATTTTTTATAATCTAGGCAGTGAAAGCATCGTCGTCAATACTGATTCTGCTGGTTATTTCGGCGTGAAGATAAGAACTAATGATATCAAACATAATACCGTATTTTACGCCATCGCTAGTTTAAACAGCTTGAAAAGCTTGCCATCAAAAGACGTTTTAATTGTCGTGTTAAATACTAGTCCTACAATATCCGATAATTTAGGCGATTTTTGGAGTACAACATTAAATGAAAGTCTGATCCAAAGGTCAGCCTTGGCAGAAAATGCGAAAATGAATATCTCTGATATTCTCGGTGCTGTTGGATTTATTTTCTTCAGTCTGACCTTAGGAGTTTGGACATTTGCATTATTTAGATATGGACCAGGCATATTTATATTTCGAAAAAGATATTACGGTAGAGTAATGAACGAACACGCCAGTGAAACAGTTTTCTTGGCGATTGTATGGCTATTAAATGGTAAGAAAGGTGTAAAGAGACTTACAGACGCTAAAGGATTTTTTTGGTCAAAAAATCCTTTAGATTCACTTGATTCGATAATCGTGTTAAAAAATAATTTTCATCCGAAAGAAATTTATAGTAAAGAAATAAATGAATTGACAGAAAGACATAGAATTTTACCAATATTAATTTCGCCAAAAGATGGTTTAAAAATAGGTAATACCGTTATAGAGGAAATTGTAAAATTCTTTTTAAAAATATTTAAGGATCTATTGGGAGTAGTGTTCATAGTGTATATCGCATTTTTTTTATTGACGTATAATGTCATAATATTGGGGGCATCACTTTTTTACTTTGCACTGATATTAATAAAAATACTCAATCAACATGAGAAGATTTAAATTTATAACAATTTTATTTATTATCTTTTACACTGGACTTTTTTCTCATACTTACGCACAAGATGATGCAAATACAGATGATAAGACGGGAATATATGCTAATCCGGCACGAATAGATATCCAAAGTGATAAATATGTATACGAGATTAATGTAACGAATTATTATAGTCAGCGTGTAGATTTTCAAGCTTATATTGATAAATATGATGGACTTCCAGATGATTTATCTGATAAATTAAGCATCGTTCCATATGCATTTGTAAATCGTGATAAATTTTCTTTAGCACCACAGGAAAGTACAGTTTTTAAATTTGCCGTCAATCCTGAGCTGAAAGATATTAATAGTCCGCTGTATGGGAAAGTGAAAATTATAACAAATTATGCAGCCGCCAAACAAACTACAATAAATCAGGGTTTTGCGATTCCAATTTTTAAAAGTTATAAAAAAGATTACATTGATGGAATCACTATTAAAAATGTGGATTTCAAAAAAGATTTTTGGAATGTTTTGGGCGCTAGTTCAATAAATTTTGATATTGTGAACTCTAGTCAGTCAATCAATAAATTATTTGGCGAATATTATATAAAAAAATCTAATGGAGAAATAATTTTTCACAAAGCTATTTCCACTGTTGATTACACTATTTTTCCTAACCAGACTAGAAATTTTAAAGACAAAACGAATCTAAATAGTCTGATAGAAAGCTATACTCTCGAAGTAGCCATAACCGACGATCAGGGAAATATCATAAGAAAGGAAACAAAAACGATTTTGGTAGTTAATCCGATATTAACGGCAGGAGTTTTGATCGGAATCGGTTTAATAATATTTCTGATAATTAAGCGTAAAAGGTTTTTAAAATTCTTATACCGAGATAAAAAGATCGCATATAACAAATATGCTTCTAAAATCGCATCCATATTGATTTTAGTTCCAATGATATTGATTTTCTCAACCGAAACATTTGCTCAGGCTCTCAACAGTGCTAGCTATAAAATCCCTCAATCAGATTTTGCATCCGGAAATAACTCTACAAGCACAACTTATCGTGTACGTGATGCTAATGGTGTGAAAATACAAGGTGCATCAACGTCGACAAGCTACGGAGTCACAAATGGAATTACAGCATTAGATTATGCTTATGTCCCGACGGCACCAATTTTATCCAATAACAGTAGTCTTTATTATGATCGTCTGCTTTTGAAACTATCCACAACTGCTACTCCACCAGGAAATAATCCTACGGACACAGACTTTGCGATAGTAGTCACGTCACCTTCGTTCAGTGGGATAAGATACGTATTAAGTACCAATACATTAGGAAGTACATTAAACAATAATAGTGATTGGAGAAAATTTAATACTGGATCACCAAATTGGAATGGAAGCACAGGAACTGAAGTTTCTGGGCTCGCACCAAATACTTCGTATACTTTTTATGTGAAAGCACGTCACAGGTACAACACATCTTGTGTTTCATCTACCTGTAATATCCCATCGTCTGAGACACCTATAATATTATTACCATCCGCAAAGGCCACCCCAAATACTACGATTAGCACATCTTCCACCATTTTAGCTTTTCAGATATTAGGTATAACAGCCGGAGGAATTAATGACATAACCAGTACTGCAACTAGCGTAAATTTTGGGAATATATCTTCTGGTATTTCTAGGACCGCCAGCAATACTCTAAGAGTCACAACAAATGCACAAAATGGCTATACCGTGACAGTTGCCGCAAATCAAAAATTGGCTTATGGATCTAATAATATTGATTGGTTTACAGGTAGCAGCGCTACATATTCGTTGCCACAAACATGGTCTTCACCCACCGGTACATATCCCAATGCTGGTTGGATAGGCTATTACACTCAAAATGCTAATGTTAGCCAGTTTTCTGGGATTAAGTTTGCTCCTTTCCCGGTTTCGCCGAGTAGCGATATCATCGTGACTTATTCCACTCCACAGACTGGTGTAGCTCAAGACGATACAATGACATACAGAATTGAAATAAACTTATCTCAGCCTGCAGGTGCATATTCTGGTATGACCTTGACATATATTCTAACTGGAAAATTCTAATTAGACTAAATTTTTGAAGGCTACTATTATTTTCCACTAACCTCCGCGCGTTTTCGGATTACGCCGTAGGATCGTGGATAGCAAACGACTCACGCGCTGGAGTTTTGCATTTAGTCCCGTTAGGGAGTTCTTTCTGCCATCAAAAAGAACGAAAGGAAACACAATCTAATAAGATTTAATTTGGCCCT
>Ga0123337_10000807_pt1 | contig 47179 bp, 43 predicted proteins | sample frozenSSSSmetaG_FD_89792 | JGI IMG/M metagenome (GOLD analysis project Ga0123337, IMG submission 89792) | Glacier valley bacterial and archeal communities from Borup Fiord, Nunavut, Canada, to study Microbial Dark Matter (Phase II) -... | ecosystem: Environmental > Aquatic > Freshwater > Ice >... | reverse complement strand
TTCAGGCATATATTGGATCGCAAGGATATTGATGCGATAAGCTGTGCTACTCCTGATCATTGGCATAGTCAGGTTGCTACACTTGCATTTAAGGCCGGTAAAGATGTTTATGGTGAAAAGCCTTTGTCTCATGATGTTAAAGGTGGGGAGGAGATGCTTAAGAATCTCAATCGTTACGACCGGATTTTCCAGCTGGGCACACAGATTCATGCGGGCGATAATTACCATCGTGTGGTAGAGCTTGTTCGTTCGGGAATTTTGGGTAAAATACATACCATACGTTTATGGAAAACCGGTGGCCCTCCTGATCTGGGTAAGGCAAATTATCAGGCTGCTCCGTCTAATTTAGACTGGGATATGTGGCTCGGACCTGCTCCTATGTCGGAATATGCTCCTGAACGTTGTCATTTTAACTGGCGCTATTTCTCTGATTATGGGGGTGGTGTTTTTGGTGATTTCTGGTCGCATATTGCCGATGTTGCCTATTGGTCTGTTCAACCCAGCGGACTTAAGAGTATCAGCGCCAAAGGTGAGAAGACAGGTGGTATTACTGATGTGGCGAAATGGATGAATGTTGACTATCAGTATGACAATCTGAATATCTTCTGGACAAGTGATCCTCCTGATGTTCCCGGTGCTGCAGGGCGAGGTATAGGTGCATATTTTGAGGGGGAGAAGGGCACATTACTTTGTGATTATAATACGCATGAGGTTCGTTTAGGCGGAGAACTTGTGCCTGATTTGAACCATGTTCCGGTCACGCTTGAACGTTCGCCGGGCCATCAGCAGAATTTTGTGAATGCTGTTAAATCCCGAACTCAACCTGAATCCAACCTTGAATATGCCCGTAAACTAACATTACCTATGCATCTTGGACTGATTTCATACAAACTAGGCAGAAAGCTGGAATGGAATGACCGAAGGGAGCGGTTTGTAAATGACAGGGAGGCGAATCAGTTACTTTCTGTAGAGAAGAGAAAGGAATGGGATTTGACGTAAGGTGTTTGGGGGATGGTGAGAATGTCGAGGTCGTGGCGTTCGGATATTGAAAATTGGTATTTAAAAAATGAGGTCGTGGCTTTCGCCACAATGACAAATCAATATTAAATCGGATTGCTACAATACTCAAAATTCCTAAAAAGTGTGGTACTCTTGCCTTTGCAGCTCGGGGTTTTCCGTTCCAATGAAATACAATACTGTGTAAAATAAACCTTGCCGGAGGAGGTAGCTTCCAGCTAAACGAAATTTGAAATTGAGCACGATTTCATGCTGGAACTACTCCGGAGGAAAGGACTGAACCTGCCCATAACACACAGGTATCGGTTTCCAAAATTAATTGAATTGCCTCCTGAGCCTTATATCTGATAACATATTAACTAATAATTTACCTAACACTTTTCGAAACCAGATTAAAATAACGCATATTGAATTATATTTAATCTTAAGAAATATAACACTTTTTTGATACGGGCTTATAGATTTACCCAATGCCCACTTTCAGAACTCTTAAAAACCGCCTCAATCACCAGCATATTATTTAGTGCATCTTCCAGCGGGGTTGGAACTTCTGTATCGTCAAGGATCGCTTTCGAAAATAGATCACCCTGAATTGTGTATTGATCACAGATATCAAAGGTTATCTCCTCCGATTTCTCAGCAGTTTGAAGCCACAATCTGGTCGGTTTATCCGGAGGGGCATTAAATGGGATCTCTATTTCAATCCCACCTTTATCCCCAAAAATATTGACTCTTTGAAAAGGTACAATTTGAGTTGAACATGTAAAAGTTGAAGTACCTGTTGCAAAATCAAGTATACCTGAGGCCATACGGTCTGTTTTAAAGATCGGATCGAATTCAACAAGTCCATTAACCCGTTTAGGTTCCTGGCCAAAAATATACCTGGAAAGTGAAATGCAGTAACAACCAATATCCATCAAACCTCCTCCTCCAAAATCCGGATTATGCCGGATATTTTTCGGGTCAGTATTATAATAAGAGAAAAAAGTCTGGATAGATTTAAGCTTACCGATATGCCCCTCTTCGACCAGTTTTTTCACTTTTTGCCATTGGGGATGATGCCGGTACATAAAGGCTTCCATGATCTTCAATCCTGGTTTTCGCTTTGAAGCCTCAATTAGTTGTTTGGCTTCCTTACTCGAAAGGCCAACAGGTTTTTCGAGCAGCACATGTTTGCCTGCCTCCAAAGCCTTTATTGCCCACTCAACATGCAAATGATTAGGCAATGGAATATAGACAGCGTCAATCTCAGGGTCAGACAATAACTCCTCGTATGAACCGTAAGCTTTTGGAATTTCTAGCGACGCCGCAACTCTCTTAGCCTCATTCAAATCGCGGGAGGAAATAGCAGTAATTTCACTGTATTTTCCCTCCTGCATAGCGGGAATGACTTTTACTGCTCCGATCTTTGCGGTGCTAAGGATGCCCCAGCGAATTTTAGTTTTCAATTACGAATTATTAATTACGAATTACCATTTATGAATTACGAATTATGAATTACGAATTACGAGTTAGGGAGCTGGCGCACGCGTGTCGCGTGTGATTCCTGAATTTCTTTACAGGACGCGCGGTACGTGTGCACTAACAAAAGAATTACGAATTACCGATTCCTATTTAATATCCGCCTCTGCCTTTACAACTTTCTTCGGTTCACGGAAGAATATAATAAAGACAACCAGTACCGCTACTGACCCCCATGCCGGGTAGATCCAAATACTGCTCCAGTCATGAGCTATATTTCCAATTGGCTGAGCGAGGGTATTGGCTTGCTGAGAAATTCCTGCAAGGTTTGTCCCAACAAAGGCTCCTACACCCCAAAGTATGAATGCAATTAGTCCCTGGGCGGCACCGCGCATCCTTTCATTTGCTTCTTCATCTACATAAAGTTGTCCGGCAATGAACAAAAAGTCATAGCATACACCATGCAGTAAGATTGCACTGAAAACCATCATGGTTTGCATTGATACTGAATCTACACTTCCGGCTAAAAGGAAATAACGCGCTGCCCATGCGAGTATACCGATGAAGATGGTCTTCTTATATCCAAGTCTGCTCAGCATTACCGGCAGCAGAATCAGGAAAACAACATCTGAAACCTGAGCTAATGACATTTTAGCTGCACTAAATTCCCATCCCAACTCGGTCACATACTGATTCATGTTCACAAAATAAAAATAGAGTGGAATGCAGATCAGGAACATACATAAAATGAAAATGGCGAATGAAGGCTTTTTAAGTAGAGCCAGGGCATCCAGCCCCAGAATTTCACTCATACTTACATCCTTGCCGGTTTTCATCGGAGGTGTATGTGGTAAAGTGAGAGAGAATAGCCCGAAAATAATTGAAGTTGTTCCGGCAACATAAAACTGAACGGCCGACTGCTCACCTTTGAATACCACACTAAGGGTTATACCTGCAGCAATCCAGCCGATTGATGAAAGGGTTTTTACCAATGGAAAATCCCTCTTCTGGTTATCCAGATGACGTAGGGAAAGGGAATTTCCCAGAGCAAGGGTAGGCACGAAAGTACAGCAATAAATAATCAGCATCGGATAAAATGAACTGAATGTTGTCATCATCGGAAGAGCGAACAGCATCAATCCACCTGTAATTCCAAGGAAAGCCAGAAGTTTCTCAGACGCAAAATAGCGGTCAGCAAGTAATCCAACCAGGAATGGGGCAATCATTGCTCCAATAGCAAAGGCACCATAGGCTAGTCCAATCTGCGCTCCCTCAAATTGAAGGGTCTTGCTAAGGTATGTTCCCATACTGACATACCAGGAGCCCCAGATAAAATATTGGAGAAACATAAATACTGCTAGTTTGGTTTTGAGTTGTGCTTGCATGGCTGTTTTTTATTTTGATGTTTAATTATAGGTTTCTTTTTAAACAGGAATAATTGAAAGTTATTTATTCTTTAACTAAAATAACATTTATCATTAAACTTAAAGACATTATAAATTCTATGTGAAAAATTTATTCCTGATTAATTATTATCAAACGAAAGCCTTTTTCTTGATCAGGAATTTTCAATAATAAAGTATTATACTCCCGACTGTTTACCAAAAATATCTTACCTGAGGGCATTTTTCTGCTACTTTTATTTATAATTATGATACTATTTTCTATTAATTTAAATTTTAATGAATTTAAAGTTTAAATTAGGTTAAGTAATTAACTGATTTTATCATGAAAGCTTTACAGTATCACATCCCTTTAGAGTTAGATAAATCGTTCATAATTTTCAAGGAAGAAGGGCCGTTTTTCCCTTGTCCCTGGCATTATCACTCTGAATATGAATTGGTCTTAGTCAATAAGAGTACCGGTGTGCGCCAGGTTGGAGATCATATCGGATATTTTATGGAAGGTGATCTCGTCTTAATGGGGCCATCAATCCCGCACCTTTGGACCAATGATCCGCAATATTTTAAAGGGAAGTCTAATTTAACTGCCGAGGCAACTGTTATTCATTTCGTTGAAAATTTTTTGGGAAAAGAATTTTATAACCTTCCCGAAATTGAGCCTATTAATAACCTTTTAAAACTATCCAAACATGGGATGGTAATAAAGGGAAATACAAGGAATAAAATTGCTGCTTTAATGCAGGACATGCAGACAATGAGTGGAATCCAACGACTTGCTGCTTTACTGTCAATCTTCGATATTCTGTGTGCAAGTAATGAGTATGAACTTCTGGCAAGTCCCGGCTATCTGAAACAAGGGCTTTTGGATTGTTCGGATAAGTTTAGTAAGGTTAATGCCTATATCCTGAGAAATTTCGATCACGATATTACCCTAAATGAGGTTTCATCTGTTGCGAATATGGCAGTCAGTACTTTTTGCAACTATTTCAAGGAACATTACAGGCTTACTTTTGTGGAGTATTTGAATAAAGTAAGAGTTGGACATGCCTGCAAATTATTAGGTGAGCTGGATGAGAATGTGGTTGAAATTGCCTACAAATGCGGTTTTAATAATCTCGCTAATTTCAACAGACAATTCAGGAAAATCAAGAATATGACGCCAAGTGAATACCGTAGGACATCCAATGTCAATGTTCCGCAGGTAGGAAGTACAGGACGATGGCTGGTGATATCAAACAGAACGTCCGTTGAGTGCGCCTGAATCAGGAACCAAGAACCAAGAACCAGGAATCAAGACATATACTACTTATTTGACAGTCAGGATTAATTCCAGATAACAGATAACTGATAACAGGTAACTCTTCGTGTATCAAGAACCAAGAACCAGGAACCAGGAATCAAGACATATACTACTTATTTGACAGTCAGGATTAATTCCAGATAACAGATCACAGGTAACTCTTCGTGTATCAAGAACCAAGAACCAGGAACCAGGAATCAAGACATATACTACTTATTTGACAGTCAGGATTAATTCCAGATAACAGACAACTGATAACAGATAACTAGTTATTCTGATCTTTCTCTTTCCACTGTTTACTGAATGATTTTTCAGCTACTTTAGGGAGTTCACGGTGTTTACCCCAGCTTTTCTTAAAGAAAGTCCGGAGCATAAAATTTTTGAATTTACCACCGAACATATCCATCGTTTTGCGTTTTAGCATTCCCGTTTTCCATCCTTTCCAACCCATGTTTTCTGAAAACGGACTTAATCCCTGCTGGACAGAATCTCTTCTGTTCAATAAGAGCATTTTATGGATATCGATCTTGACAGGGCAAACTTCAGTACATTTTCCACAGAGGCTTGAAGCATAACTTAAATGCTTGAATTCTTTCATACCGGCCATATGGGGAGTAATGATCGAACCAATCGGGCCACTGTAGGTAGTTTCGTAGGTATGGCCGCCTATATTTTTATAAACGGGGCATGCATTTAAACAAGCACCGCAACGTATACAATATAGCGCCTGTCGTTGTTCCTTCTGGGCAAGCAGGTTTGTTCGGCCATTGTCCAGTAAGATTACATACATTTCTTCTGGTCCGTCACTTTCATTTCCTTGTCTTGGACCACCCAGAATCGTATTGTAAACAGTCAGATTTTGACCGGTACCATGGCTTGACAGTATTGGCCAGAACAGATCCAGATCATTTATTGTAGGAATTACCTTTTCAATACCTACTATTGCGATATGGATTTTTGGGAAAGTGGTTGTTAACCTCGCATTTCCTTCATTCTCCGTCAGGGCAATGCTGCCGCTATCCGCAATCAGGAAATTTCCACCGGTAATACCAATATCATACGAAGTGTATTTTTCCCTCAATAGCTCCCGGGCTTTCATGGTAAGCTGTTCGGGAGTGGAATCTATTGCTGTTCCGAATTTTTCATTGAATAATTTTGCGATATCTTCCTTGCTCAGGTGCATTGCAGGAGTAACAATATGGTAAGGCTTCTGACCCAATAGTTGAACGATGTACTCACCCAGATCACTTTCCAATGCCTCAATATGATTTTTTTCTAAAAATTCATTTAAATGAATTTCTTCAGTAGCCATTGATTTGGATTTGATGACCGTTTTTGCCCCGGCTTTTTTGATGATCTGAAGAATTTCATTCTGAGCCTCTTCTATGTCATTCGCCCAAATCACTTTGCCTCCTTTTCTCTGGAAATTTGACTCAAACTCCGGAAGAAGTTTGTCAAGATTTTCCATCACCTTCCATTTTATAGTATGAGCTTTTCGTTTCGAATTTTCCAGATTGGCAAGTTTTGACAATCCACGTTCCACAGCGACATGATATTTACCAATATTGTAATTGATGATACGGCGATGATCGAGATCAAAGGCCTTTGTATCTGAGGTATGTACGAAATCTTTGGCTAAAGTGCTCATCAGGCGAATTTAAGTATTTTGAACCTAAACTCAATTAATGTCAGAATATTTACTCAAAATGAACTATTTGAAAATAATTTTCAGCTGATTGTAACGAAGACTGATTTCCCGGCGTCTATATAAATGTGACAATCATGCCAGCTGATCAGGGTAAGGTTTGAAATTCCGGAATGTTGATCAGGCTTTCAGGGAAGATTGGTGGATGTTTATTATTTTTTATGAGATGAAACAGTTTATTAAACTATTATTTCCAGGCCTTTTAATTTTGGCCTCCTGTAGTTCAAAGGTCTATAAAGACAAACCCTTTTTTTCAAAACCTGATCCTGGAACCCAGATTTTGGCAGTACTTCCTGCCGAAGTAATATTTACAGGTAATTTGCCAAAGAATTGGGGACCTGATCGTGTTTCTCAAATGGAGATTGAGCAAAGTGGCAAAATTCAGGAATCTATTTATGATGACCTTTTATTTCGTGCTTCAAGCACCGAGGTGCGAAATAAGTGGAGCGTTAAGCTGATGGATTATCGTTTGATCAACAGTAAACTTCAGGAGAATGGAATTTCAATGAAGGATTCATGGAAAGTACCAACTGCCGAATTAGCGAAGATTCTGGGTGCAGATATGCTCATCCGTACAAGGATTCAAAATACGCGCATCATGTCAGAAGCGGCTGCAGCTGGCATTAATGTTGGTGTTTCAGTTTTGCGCGGAGTTTTAAATAACGGTAATTCTACAGGCTATATTCCTGGTGCACGTGCCAGTGAGAATGATATGACTCTTTCTTTATACCATTCCTCCAAATCAGAAGCGGTTTCAAGAATCAGTTCAGAGAGAAAATTACGGGTGAGAAAATTGCCGGTGTATGTGAAGAATTAAAAACCATTCAATCTGAGGCAGAAATCCGTTTAATTGAAAACTTATTCTCTTTTTTCAGGAATGATATCTACCACCGGCCTTTTATCCCTCATCACCAGATCCCAACCGGTATAAAAGGCTAACTGTGCCCGTTTACTCAGAAGTTCAAAATTGATCTTGCTGATCTCATCACTGCCCTTGTGATAATCATCATGCTTGCCATTATAGTAAAATATAACAGGTACCCCGTTTTTAGCAAAGTTGTAATGGTCTGACCAGTAATAGATCTGGTCATCAGGGGCATTGTGTTTATAATCGATCTTCAGTTTTGTGTAAACAGCATTGGCATTTTCACTGATCTTATGCAGATCGGTACTTAACCGGTCTGCCCCAACCAGAAAGCAGTAATTGCTTGAATCCGGCGAGTTTAAATAATCAGATCCTATTCTGCCTATCATATCTACATTCAGGTTAGTGATGGTGTTTGCGAAAGGAAAGACAGGATTGAGTGAATAATATTCAGAACCCAAAAGGTTCTTCTCTTCACCAGTAAGCATAAGGAACAAAATACTTCTCCTCGGACCATTTCCCTCTTTTTTTGCTTTTGCAAATGCTCTTGCAATAGCCAAAACTCCGGAAGTGCCCGAAGCATCGTCATCAGCACCGTTAAATACCTTATCTTTTCCTCCTTCCGGATACAATCCGATATGGTCGTAATGGGCAGAATATACCAGCAACTCATCTTTAAGGTCTGTGCCTTCTAAATAGCCGAGAACATTTGAGGAATGAAGTTCTCTTTGCACAGGTTTATAATTCAATTTTATTTCTGATTTGATGACCTCTGAGCCATTTGTGGAATTTAGTTCTCTAAATGTTTTTCCATATCTGCTGAGGATCTTATCTGCAATTTCAGTTCCGATTTGTATTACTCCAGGGGAATTTGCCCGCTTTGGAACACTTTCCCTGATCCCATTTTTAACACTAAGACTTTGGCTGGATAGATGCGAATGCGTGGGCTTTGTGTTGGAAACATTTACTGAGATTATTAATTCAGGTTTTTTACTCTTTACAAAGTTCAGCCTTCTTGTAATTTCAGTGGCTTCTCCCTCTTGCTTTAGTAAAACCACCTTGTCTGCAATAGTTATGTTTTTCAGATCTGATTCAATTCCAGATCCTATGAAAGTTATTTCATTAGCGTTAATTATTTTCGCTTCTCCGCTTCCGCTGAATGTAAAGTCGGTTTTGTATTGTAGTTTGTTGCCGTTTACCTCAAATGAATTGACAAAAATGGATGTTTCGATTAATTCAACATCCTGAAGATGGGAACCCTTAACAGGGGCAGTTAGTTTCAACTTCTTAAACTCCCGTTCAAGATACGCAGCAGCCATTTCAGCCCCGCGTTTTCCGGTTTCTCTGCCTTCATATTTATCAGAAGCCAGAACTTTTAGGTGTTTTTTGGTTCTTTTTGCATTGATTTCCGCTGCATATTTTTGTGCTGCAGAATCCTGAGCAAAGCATTGAATCGAAAAAATTGCGAAGAGTAGTAAGCCTGTTAATTGTTTTTTCATTGTTAATTCGTGTTCAGAATGGAGCTTATATTTTGTTTTATAAATGTAGCCCTTCAAATCAGAAATAAAAAAGCCCCGGATATGGTCCGGGGCTCTTCATTATCTTTAATTCATTTTATCGGGAAGCCGGCATATCATTTTTGACATCTACTACAGGTCTTTTATCCCGGTTCAGGAGATCCCATCCGGTGTAATAAACCAGCTTTGCACGTTTGGTTAGCAATTCAAAATTTATCTTACTTACTTCATCTCCCGGTTTATGATAGTCTTCGTGTACACCATTAAAATAGAACACGATAGGCACACCATTCTTGGCAAAATTATAATGATCAGAACGGTAATAGATCCGCTCAGGATCATTTGGATCATTGTATTTATAATCGATCTTCATTTTAGTATAAACGGCATTGGCGTTTTCACTGATCTTATGAAGATCTGTACTTAATTTATCAGACCCAATCAGATAGCAATAATTCACCGAATCAGCATTACCTTTATATAATTCACCTATTCTGCCGATCATATCTATATTCAGGTTGGTAATTGTATTCGCCATAGGGAACACCGGATTTTGAGCATAATACTCTGAGCCTAAGAGGCCTTTTTCCTCACCAGTAACCAATAAGAATAAGACACTTCTGCGCGGACCATGACCTGCTTTTTTAGCTTTTGCATACGCTCTTGCTATGTTCAATACTCCGGTAGTACCTGATCCGTCATCATCTGCACCATTATTTACTTTGTCGGCACCACCATCAGTTGTAAGTCCGATATGATCATAGTGTGCTGAATAAACCACCAGTTCATCCTTAAGGTCACTGCCTTCCAGATATCCCATGATGTTCACAGATTTTACTTCTTTATTCACAGGTCCATAATTCATTGAGATCTGGGATTTTAAAACCTGAGATTGTGGTGTGCCGCTATTGTCTATTGCTGATTTTAAATCTTCATAGTTCTTTCCTGAATTTTTCAGGATCTGGTTGGCTAAATCTGGTGTGATACTTACTACCGGAGCGCTTCCCGGGCGATTATTTACTGCAGCTTTTGCTTCTTTTTTGATAGTTAATCTGCCACTTTTTGGGGAATACGATTGAAGGGCGGCACTTACATCCGGACTTACAGCCAGAATCAGCGAAGGGTTTTTGCTCATAACATACTGTAAGCGTTTAAACCGGCTGGTACTCCAGTCGGATGCTTTTGAGCTTTTGCTGATCGCGGATACACCATTACTCATAGGCTCTCCTTTGTTGATCATTAAAACCACTTTTCCGGCAATATCGGTGTTTTTGAGGTCGTCATAATTTTCTGCGCCTATTCCATATCCAATAAATACAAGTTCACCAGCATTGATCGATGTAGCGTCTCCACTACCTGTAAATAAAAATTCTTTTCCCAGGCTTAAGGATTTTCCATTAGCATTAAAAGAGGTAACCTCAAAATTAGTTTCTACAAGAGGTACATCCTGAAAATAGGAGCCGTTGACAGGTGCAGTCAACTTTAATTTTTTAAATTCTTTGGCAATGTATTTTGCTGCCTTTTCTGCACCAGGTTTACCGGTTTCCCTTCCCTCAAACTTATCAGACGCAAGAATATTCAGATGTTTTTTTGCATTTTTTACATTGATTTGTTCTGCAAACTTTTGTGCATTCGGATCCTGAGCGAAAGCCTGTGTAGAAACACAGAGCAGAAATATCGCCCAGATTGTTTTATTTGAAATCATATTATGGTTGGTTAGTTTAGAATTATCAACAGGAGATCTTATTGACCCTGTTCGCATGGCGGCCTCCTTCAAATCTGGTATTGATAAATTTCGTACAGATCTGTCTGGCAAGTTCCGGGCTAATAAACCTTGCCGGGATACAAAGAATATTTGCATTGTTATGAGATCTTGCCAGTTCAGCAAGTTCTTCATTCCAGCAAATTGCTGCTCTGATACCCTGATGTTTGTTGGCTGTGATGGCTACCCCATTAGCGCTTCCACAGATTAATATCCCAATTGTAAATTCAGCTTTTTCAACTGAGCTGGCAACCGGATGTGCGAAATCAGGATAATCCACAGAGTCAGCACTGTAAGTCCCAAAATCTTTAATATTATATTCTTTAAGGAAATCAATAAGCATAGTTTTATATTCAAAACCTGCATGATCAGCTCCTATTGCAATTGTTATATTGTTGTCCATGACTTTAAAATTCAATTAATCTTTATAAAACTCTATTTCTGCTTTTTTCTTATTATTTGCCACCCTTGCTGAGACATAAATACTAACCTCATAGAGCAGAAACAGAGGGAAACTAACAGTTAGCATGGTTATAAGATCAGGGGTAGGAGTGACAACAGCTGCTATGATTAAAATAATAACTGTAGCATACCTTCTGGATGACCTCATGAATTCAGGAGTCATGATTCCAAGCTTCGACAGAATAAAAATAATGATGGGTAATTCGAAGGTCAAAGCGGCGCCAATAGTTAATGTTGCAACCACTGAGAAATAGGAATCGATGGTAATCTGGTTATTAATGATTGAACTTACTTCCCAGTTAGACAAGAAGTTAATTGATAAAGGAGCTATCACATAATAACCGAACAGCAAACCAATAATAAACAGTAATGATGCCCAGAAAACAAATCCGGTTGCTGATTTACGTTCATTTTCATGTAAAGCCGGTTTAACAAAACGCCAGATTTCAAACAATAAATAGGGTACTCCCATAACAATACCAATCATCAGAGAGGAATTCAGTTGTAAGGTAAACTGTCCACCCAGCTCGGTATTGATAATATTAAAACTTAGTTTTTTGACACAAAAGTCTGCACCAAGATTAAATTTCTCAGTTACTGCACACATCATCCTGTAGGTCCAGAAATCAGTTCTTCCCGGCCCCATAATGATCTGATCAAAAATAAAATCATAAAAACTGTAAGCAAGTACAGTGAAGGCGACAATAGCAATAGAAGCTCTGATCAGATGGCCCCGAAGCACATCCAGATGATCAAAAAAAGACATTTCGGCTTCAATGGTTTTACCTTTTTCCTTGATAGCCTTTACTAGGTCAGTACGTTCCTCACTCATAATTTTTAAACAAAAATACCATTCTGTTTAATTTAAGAATGGTATTCAGTGGATATTTAATTTGCATCAATCTATATTGACATTCAGCTTGAAAATAAAATAATTTATTGTGTTTCAGCGGCATATAAACTATCTATTCACTCAGGTCAAAGCTTTCCATAAATTTGGTAGTAAAATTACCAGCACGGAAATTGGGGTCTTTCATAAGCCTTAAATGAAAAGGGATAGTAGTTTTCACCCCTTCAATAACAAACTCACTCAAAGAACGCTCCATCGTACAAATCGCTTCTTCGCGGGTTTGTGCAACACAGATCAGTTTAGCGATCATTGAATCATAGTTCGGAGGAATCTGATAGCCGGCATATACATGGGTATCAACCCTGACACCATGGCCGCCCGGAGAATGGAAATTCGTAATAAGCCCCGGTGATGGTCTGAAATTATTAAAGGGATCTTCCGCATTGATACGACATTCAATTGCATGCATCTCAGGGATATAATTTTTACCGGAAATTGGAATACCCGAAGCAACTTTGATCTGTTCCTTGATCAGGTCGAAATTGATTACTTCTTCTGTAACCGGATGCTCCACCTGAATCCTGGTATTCATTTCCATGAAATAGAAGTTGCGGTGTTTATCTACAAGAAATTCAACTGTGCCAGCACCTTCGTAATTTACAGCCATGGCTCCTTTTATGGCGGCTTCACCCATTTTTTCACGGAGTTCAGGGGTCATAAATGGGGATGGTGATTCTTCTACCAGTTTCTGATGTCTGCGCTGAATGGAACAATCACGTTCTGAAAGATGACAAACTTTGCCATACTGATCTCCTATGACCTGAATCTCAATATGACGAGGATCTTCAACATATTTCTCAAGATATAATCCGTCATTACCAAAAGCAGCTGCTGATTCCTGACGGGCTGAATCCCAGGCAGGCTCAAACTCAGAGTCATTCCAAACGATACGCATTCCGCGGCCACCGCCACCGGCTGTAGCTTTGAGGATTATCGGATAGCCGATCTCATTTGCAATTTTAATGCCCTCTTTTACATCAGATAATAATCCTTCTGAACCCGGAATAGTTGGAACACCGGCTTTTTTCATTGTTTCTTTAGCAGATGCTTTATCGCCCATACCATTGATCTGGTCGGCAGTAGCTCCGATAAATTTTATACCATATTCATGACAGATAGCTGAAAATTTTGCGTTCTCAGACAAAAAACCATATCCGGGATGGATGGCATCTGCATTTGTTAATTCTGCGGCAGATATGATATTCGGAATACTTAGATAGGAGTCTTTACTTGCTGGCGGACCAATACAAACTGCTTCATCTGCAAACCTTACATGTAAACTATGGCGGTCGGCAGTTGAATAAACAGCTACGGTTTTCACGCCCATTTCCTTACAGGTACGGATAATCCGAAGAGCTATTTCACCACGATTTGCAATTAGTATTTTTTTAAACATGCTTTCTTAATTTGGGAATTTGAAGATTTGAAGATTTGAAAATTTCGAAATTTGGAAAACCTGCAGAACCTGCTGTTCATTTTCAAATTTTCAAATCGATCATTTTCAAATTAAATAGGTTCCACCAAAAATAATGGCTGATCGTACTCTACAGGGCTGGCATTATCAACAAGCACTTTGACGATACGACCTGAAATTTCAGATTCGATTTCGTTGAAAAGTTTCATTGCTTCAATAATACAAACTATCTGTCCGGCCTTAATTTCATCTCCAACATTCACAAAAATTGGCTTATCCGGACTGGAAGACCGGTAAAAAGTACCAATCATCGGAGATTTAACAGTTATGTAGTTTGCATTCTCATCCTTTGAAGGGGCGGCAGCGGGCTTAGTTTCTGCAGGAGCTGAAGGTGTAGCTACAATTGCAGGAGTAGATGTTGCCTGAACTTGCTGAGCAGCCTGTACCTGATAAATAGGAGGCTGATTTGTTTTTATGGTAATTTTAAAATCTTCCTGCTCAATAGAAACTTCATTTACCCCAGATCTGGAAACAAATTTAATAAGCTCCTGAATTTGTTTAATATCCATTTTGTTTAGTTTATGTGGACGATTTTAATCTAAAATTATGATAAATTATTAAGAAACGATGTTGATTTATTTTTTTAATAAGCCCATTTAAGATACACGGACCCCCATGTGAATCCACCTCCAAAAGCTGCCAGGATCAGATTGTCACCTTTCTTGAGTTTGCTTTCCCATTCCCATAAACAAAGCGGGATTGTCCCGTTCGTCGTATTGCCGTATTTTTCGATATTGATCATTACCTTTTCGGGAGCTATACCGCAGCGATTGCTTGTAGCATCAATAATTCGCTTGTTGGCCTGATGTGGAACCAGCCAGTCTACGTCCTCTGAGCGCAGATTATTTTTTTCCATAATTTCAGCCGCTACATCAGCCATGTTCGTTACTGCGAATTTAAATACCGCCTGTCCTTCCTGAAAGAGGAAGTGCTCGTCATTATCAACCGTTTCATGACTTGCCGGCCTTAATGATCCTCCTGCCTTCTGACATAAGTAAGGTCCGCCTGATCCATCACTTTTAAGTATTGAATCAATTATTCCGCAACCCTCAGTATTTGGTTCAAGTAGTACAGCACCACATCCGTCACCGAATATGATACAGCTTGTCCGGTCTTTATAATTGATGATAGAAGACATTTTATCACCTCCGACAACTAAAACTTTCTGATGTTTACCTGTTTCAATGAATTGAGAACCTGTAGCAAGACCGTAGAGAAAACCAGAACATGCAGCGTTAAGGTCATAGCCCCAGGCATTTAAAGCGCCAATTTTATGGGCAAGGATATTTGCAGAGGCCGGGAAGACCATGTCGGGAGTGGTGGTGCAGAAAATGATCAGGTCGATTTCTGAGGCATTGATACCGCGTTTTTGAAGCAAGCCATTGACGGCTTGGACAGCCATATCGGATGTTCCCAGATCACCTTTAAGGATTCGGCGTTCTTTGATTCCTGTGCGACTGGTAATCCATTCATCATTGGTTTCAACCATTCCTTCAAGTTCCTTATTTGTAAGAATATATTCAGGAACGAAAGCATTAACGGCTGTTATTGCAGCATGAACTTTAGACATGATAGATTGGAAAATAATTATTTAAAAGCTTCTTTGATCTTATCGACGAACTCACTTTCGATCATGGTTCGTGACAAGAGTACCATATTTTTAATTGCTTCCGGACTTGAGATTCCGTGGCCAATCAGAACAGGAGCATTGACTCCTAAAATAGGGCTACCTCCATATTGCTCATAATTGAAACGGTCAAAGAATTCATCCTTAAATCCTTTTTTGAGTGTAAGAATATAAAAAGTTTCGGCTAATTTTAACATCACATTGCCCGTAAACCCATCACAGACAATAACATCTGCTTTATCATTGAACAGATCACGGCCTTCAATATTACCAATGAAATTGATATCAGATTTTTGCAACAGAGGGAATGTGGATTGAGTAAGAACATTTCCCTTTTCTTCCTCTTCACCCAGATTCATCAAACCAACTTTAGGATTGTTAATATGGTAGACGTGTTCGGCATACAAACTGCCTAAGATGCCAAATTGAGCCAGAACTTCCGGTTTACAATCGGCATTAGCCCCAACATCAAGCATGATTCCGAAGCCGGATTTTAATTTAGGAACATTTGTGGCAACAGCGGGACGAATTACTCCCGGAACAGGCTTTACGCTAAAAATAGCACCAACTAGCATCGCACCTGTATTTCCTGCCGATGAAAAGGAATCTATTTTGCCTTCTTTAAGATGATGAAATCCCAGGCTGATACTTGAGTTTGGTTTCTGAAGTACAGATTTTGTTCCGTGCTCTCCCATGCCGATCATTTCGGTGGTATGAACAAATTCGAAAACATCAGGATCGATTCCTGCCTCTGATATGAAGGGCAGTGCCTGATCTTTGTCGCCGAAAAGAACTAATTTCTGGCCTGCCGATAAGACTTTTTGAGCTTCTATTGCACCCAAAACCGCTGCTTTGGGAGCAAAATCTCCACCCATTATATCTAAGCCAATCTTCATATTAGAATGGTAACTTAGGCAATAGAGCTATTTTCAATTACCATCTTTCCATTGTAATACAAGTTTCCGTCAACTGTATACGCACGGTGAGGTAAATGTACAGCACCGGTAGTCTGGCAGGTTGTTAAACCCGGAGCCACTGCCTTATAGTGAGTTCTTCTCTTATCTCTTCTTGATTTGGATATTTTCCGTTTTGGATGTGCCATTTGTTCCTATGTATTAATTTATTACTTTTTTATTTTTTTTAATGCTTCCCATCTTGGGTCAGCAATTTCTTCTTCTTTTTCAACCTGCTTCGGCCCCGGAGCCAGTTGCTGTAGCTTGGCAATCATTTCAAGATCGCACCACTCTGTATTTCCTTCATCAGAACAGCGACTGATATAAGGTGCTGCAAGATTAATAAATTCATAGATCAGTGTCGCAACGTTGATCTCAGTTTCACTTCTTTTTAGAACAATGATCTCTTCGGTGTCATCCTCGAGATCTTCATTTCCATTCAATTTGACGATCTGCCTCTCCTTAATTTCAACAGAATACGGATAATCAGCGAGGCAAACATCACAGCCCAGTTTCATCTGACCAGAAATATGAAAATGCAGGATCATCATTGTTTCCTGCTTATCCAGTTCAAGCTCAGCTTTCAGCCTCCCGCTCTTAACCAGCGAGTATTCAAACTCATTAAAAAAAGCATCATCCACTTCAAATTCAAAATCATGAACTCCAAGTTTTAATCCGGTAAACGGAATGCTATATTGCTGTAACGATTTCAAAGCACGCCAATTGAGCCTGCAAATTTAGGAAAATTTATTTAGTTGCTAACAGTTTTTTAAAAATGAGATGATATGCATCTCTAAAAGCTTTGATTTTATTGCCTTAAAGCTTTTTAATCTCTGTCTTTTGAAAATTTACTTAGTTTCAATGGATTTGAGCTGAGTTCGATATTTTCTCTTCTACACTTAACAATTTTGATTGCAGTGAATAATGCCTCCCTGAACGAACTGGCAGATGCCTGATTTTTTCCTGCAATATCATAGCCTGTACCATGGTCCGGAGAGGTTCTTACAACAGGCAAACCGGCAGTGAAATTCACCCCGTTATGAAATGCGATCTGTTTGAAAGGTATTAAACCCTGATCATGATACATTGCCAGAACAGCATCGAACTGTGAATAGGTATGTGCTGCAAAAAAACCATCGGCTGCATATGGGCCAAAAGCAAAGATTCCCTGGGCGTTTGCTTCAGAAATGGCAGGGGTGATTATCTCCTGCTCTTCTTTCCCGATCAGACCCATATCTCCTGCATGCGGATTCAATCCTAAAACAGCAATTTTGGGTTTTTGAATCCAGAAATCCTTCTTAAGGCTTTGATTCATCAAGCTAAGTTTTGACAGGATCTTTTCCTTACTGATCTTTTCAGGAATTTCATTCACCGGAATATGCCCGGTAACTACACCTACCCGGATATCTTCACTCACCAGAAACATCAGGGAGTCTTCAGCATTGGTCTTTGCCTGGATATATTCTGTATGGCCAGCAAACTGGAAATCATCGCTTTGAATGTTATGCTTATTGATCGGCGCAGTAACCAGGGCATCTGTTTTGCCTGCTATGAGATCATCCAATGCTCTTTCAAGCGATATGAATGCATATTTCCCTCCGGTAGGTGTACTTGTGCCCAGTTCAATACGGACATCCTCCTCCCAGCAGTTAATCATATTGGCGCGTTTGTTATGCGCTTCTTCCGGACTGTTGATTACATTGAAATTGAACTCGCTGACATCCATGGTTTTACGATGGAAGGATGCAACTTTAGTCTGACCGTAGACAATAGGCGTACAATAATCCATGATTTTGCTATCCATCAGCGTTTTAATGATGACTTCAAGACCGATCCCGTTTACATCTCCTATTGAAATTCCAATTTTAATTTTATCACTCATTCCTGCTTACCCGTTTAAGAAAATTATTAACGCAAAATAAAGACTTTAATCTCAAACTACAATTAGGTTGAAAGTTATATGTTATAAGTTGTAAGAAATTGAGAGTGGAGACCCGATAGCTATCGGGTGGAGAATTGAGAGTGAGAAAAAACAGATCACGTTCCCCATTTGCTAATTTTCTCATTTACTAATTCAATAATTGACAAATAGACAAATCAACTCATCGACAAATTAATTCATCTGCTAATTTGCTCATTTCCTCAATTTGCTAATTCTCTAATTTGCTCATTTTCAAATTTGCTAATTCCCCGAACCTCTTTTTTCCGTAATTTGCGCCAAATGCAGCGGATATGAGTTTAGTAAAGGCAAAGAAGCATCTCGGACAACATTTTTTAACAGACAAAAACATTGCAGAAAAGATCGTTAACAGTCTTCATGCAGGCGATCAGTATAAGCAGGTTTTGGAGGTTGGACCGGGTATGGGAATTCTTTCTGACTTTCTGCTTGCAAACAAGGATCTGGAAACCTATCTGATCGATATAGACACTGAATCTTATGAGTTTTTGAGAAAGAAATATTCAAATCTGGGGGATCGCCTGATCAATGGTGATTTTTTACAACTGGATTTTGCAGCTGTATTTCCTGCTAAATTCGGCATCATAGGTAATTTCCCTTATAATATTTCATCGCAGATACTTTTCAAAGTACTCGATAACCGGAATCAGGTTGTTGAACTGGTTGGAATGTTTCAAAAGGAAGTGGCGCAGCGCTGCGCCGAAAAGCCCGGAAGCAAGGAGTATGGTATATTGAGTGTTTTTTTACAGGCATTTTACAAGGTGGAATACCTTTTCTCTGTAAAGCCGGGAGTTTTTAACCCTCCGCCTAAAGTTACCTCAGCAGTCATACGCCTAACCCGAAATGATGTTGAAAAGCTGAATTGTGATGAAAAATTATTCTGGAAGGTAGTAAAAGCAGGCTTTAACCAGCGACGCAAAACACTTAGAAACGCTTTGTCATCACTTTTAAGTAAGGATAGCATGACAGATGACCCAATGTTCGACCTTCGTGCAGAGCGTCTGAGTGTAGATGATTTTGTTAAATTGACGAACCTGATAAGTTCCTCGAGAATAATCACAGAATGAATAGAATCCTGATTGCTGACCACTTGCATCCTGCATTCAAAATTGAGGCAGAAAAACTGGGGTATTTTTGCGATGATCGGCCCTTAATCAGCAGAAGCGAAACGCTGGAAATTCTGAAAAACTATTCAGGAATAGCAATCCGAACCCGATTTCTGATAGACAGGGAAGTTATTGATGCGGGTTCAAATCTTAAATTTATTGCAAGAGCAGGTGCAGGCATGGATAATGTGGATGAGGAGTATGCCAGATCAAAAAAGATATTCTGCCTTAATGCACCAGAAGGAAACCGGGATGCGGTGGCAGAACACGTGATTGCTATGCTGCTTTCACTGCTTAACAATCTAAGAAAAGCTGATACTGAAGTACGAAACGGTATCTGGGATAGGGAAGGTAACAGGGGATGGGAGCTGAAAGGAAGAACTCTTGCAATTATAGGATATGGAAATACCGGACAAATGCTTGCCCGCAAACTTTCAGGTTTTGAGGTAAAGGTTATTGCATATGATAAGTACAAAACCGGTTTTTCGGATCAGTATGCACAGGAGGTGAGTATGGAACAAGTAGTTAAACAAGCAGATATTATAAGTTTTCATATTCCGCTGACATTTGAAACTAAGCAGCTTGTTAATGAGGAATATCTTTTTCATTTCAGGAAGCCGGTAATCTTTTTAAATGCCTCCAGAGGTGAAGTGGTTATAACGAGGGCGGTTTTGAATGGAATTCGTAGCGGTAAGATAAGCGCAGCGGGATTGGATGTATTGGAAGTTGAAAAATTTCCCGCATTAATGGAGCAGGAATGGTTCGATGAATTGAAGGATTGTCCTAATGTAATTTTAAGTCCCCATGTGGCTGGATGGACCCATGAATCTTACCAGAAGATTTCTGAAGTGCTAGCAGAGAAATTAAAACAGCTATCTTTTGTTGTTTGATAATGAAGTGCTTGCAACACATCCTTACTCAGCCTTCCATATTTCATCACAGAAATTTGGAAATCTAAAATCTAAAATATTATCTTCGTAATAATACGAGCAAGACTATATTGGCATATGCCGACATAGTCTTGTTTGTTTTTAAGAGTTTATCATAAAATGTGTGAGATATGACGGAAGTAACCTATTATACCAGGGAAGGATTAGAAAATCTTAAAAAAGAGCTTCATTTATTAAAAACTGAAGGTCGTTCACAAATTTCAAAAGCAATTGCTGAGGCCAGAGACAAAGGTGATTTGTCTGAAAATGCTGAGTATGATGCTGCAAAGGAGGCACAGGGACATCATGAATCTAAAATTTCAAAGCTGACAAATGTTTTGGCAAATGCCCGTTTAATTGATGAATCTAAGCTGGACTCTTCAAAAGTTCTTGCATTGTCTATTGTAAAGATAAAAAATACCAAAAATGGTGCAACCATGACTTATCAGCTGGTGTCTGAATCAGAAGCGGATCTCAAAACAGGGAAAATATCTGTGAAGTCACCCATAGCTCAGGGTTTATTAGGTAAATCAGTAGGAGACAAAGCTGAGATCGCGGTACCTGCGGGTAAAATTGAGTTCGAGATCATTGAAATCAGCAGATAATTAATACCTGATCGGAATATAAATCAAATCATATGGAATCAATCTTCTCAAAAATTATAGCTGGCGATATTCCTTCTTTTAAGGTCGCTGAGACATTGGAATATCTTGCCTTTCTAGATGTAAATCCACTTACTGAAGGCCATGTACTGGTTATTCCTAAAAAGGAGGTTGATTATATATTTGACCTGGACAGTGAAACCTATGTGGGCCTGATGATGTTTGCTCAGATTGTTGCAGCGGGTTTAAAAAAGGCCATTTCATGCAAGCGCATTGGTGTTTCAGTAATTGGTCTGGAAGTTCCTCATGCACACATACATCTTATTCCGATTAACAGCATGGATGATATGAATTTCAGTCGCCCTAAACTAAGCTTTACCGACGAAGAGTTGGAGGCAATTGCAGAAAAGATCAAAGAGCAGCTTTAATTAAAATTATTTAATCCGTTTTTGATTATCTTTTGCGAAGGCATCCCAGCCGGAATAGTTTTTTTTGCTCCCGGCACTGCTTATTTTCTGGAATGAATGACAAACTGCCACTGCCAAACCATCCGTTGCATCGAGAAATTCAGGTGTTTCGGTGAACCTTAAAAGTGTTTTCAGCATAGCTGCAACCTGTTCTTTAGAAGAATTACCGTTACCTGTGATTGACTGTTTGATCTTTCTGGGTGAATATTCGAAAATTGGTAGACTACGGGATAATGCTGCAGCCATCGCCACGCCTTGTGCCCGGCCCAGTTTCAGCATCACCTGGATATTTTTACCATAGAAAGGAGCTTCTATTGCAAGGCAATCGGGATTATATTGATCAATCAGTAAAACTGTTTTTTCAAAAATTTGTTTAAGTTTCAATGGATGGTCGTCAAGGTGCTGGAGTTTGACTACACCCATACAGATCAAATCAACAGAACTTTTTACCTCTTTGACTATTCCATAGCCCATAACACTGGTTCCGGGGTCAATTCCAAGGATTATTCGTTCAGTTGATTTTTCTTTTAGCATGCTTGACAATATTAAGAAATTACCCGCTTTATAATGTTTTTAAGGCAATACAATTTCAAATTTTAAATTCAAAGGAGCTTTTGCTTAACATTGCATAATAATATGTTGAAAAGTCAAACCAAAAAGTTTCTGAGCATTTTTATTAAGATCGCCATTTTAGGCCTGGCTTCCTGGTCTATTTACGATAGACTAAGTAATAACAGGAGTATTAGCAACTTCAGGATGCTTCTCGATAAGCTTGATCCTGAAAGTGTTTGGATAGTTATGTCCAGTCTTTTTCTATTGATGTTTCTGAACTGGTTTATAGAGGCTCTAAAATGGAAATTTCTTGTACAGAAAATAGAGATAATCAGTATATGGAAAGCAGTTGAATCTGTTTTTTGTGGATTGACATGGGCAGTTTTTACTCCAAACCGGATCGGAGAATACGGTGGAAGGGTATTTTTTCTGTCTCCAAATAAGCGCATAAAGGGTGCCGTGGCAATGACTGTTGGGGCTTTCGGTCAATTGGTGCTGATCAATGTGTTAGGGTCATTAGCACTTAGCTGGTTTATAATTCGTTTTATGGATCTTAATTCCCTCATGAATTTTAGCATATCCTTATTGGCTCTTGCTTTCAGTGGATTTTTTCTATTATTCTTTTTCAATATTCATTGGATAAATGGCCTCTTGTCAAAAATAAAGTTCTTGAAGCCTTACAAGCGTTTTTTCATTATTTTTTCAAAATTTAAGTTTTCAGAACTCTTGCAAATCCTAATGTATAGCCTGTCGCGTATCATGATATTTAGCACACAGTATTTTCTTATTATACATTTACTTCTCCCCGAAATAGATCCGCTTGATATGGTCTTGATCCTATTTATATTTTACTTCATTCAATCTACAATGCCTTCTCTTGATTTGCTTGATATAGGTTTGAGGGTAACAACCGCAGCATACTTTTTTTCCTTTGTCACCAATCAGGAAATTGCTGTTATGGCAGCAGTTGCAAGTATTTGGCTGATTAATTTAATTATTCCGGCTATTTTAGGGTCCGTTTTCGTTTTAAAACTCAATTTCTTTGGCAGTTCTCGTAATTAGTATCATTTCAATTGCCCTGGCCCTGGCATATTTGGGTTTAATTTTGTTTCTGAGAAGAGGATGGAGTGCTGTAAAAGCATTTAATCTGAAAAGTGCCCGTTTTAAAACTACTGTCAGTATACTGATTGCAGCCAGAAATGAAGAAGATAAAATTTTCAATACTATTAGCGATATTCTGGCACAGGATTATCCTGCTGATCTGATGGAATTAATTGTGGTTGATGATCATTCCAGTGACCAGACTTCTGAAATCATTCTTTCATTTGCAGACAGGGGTGTAAAGCTGATTGTTTTGAAGGAAGACAAACCATTAAATTCCTATAAAAAGAAGGCAATAACCGAAGCCATTAAGATCTCTGATTCAGAACTCATCATAACGACCGATGCGGATTGCAGAATGTCAACAGCATGGCTTAAGACTATTGTTGGATTTTATGAATCTGGTGATTATAAGATGATCTCCTCGCCAGTGATTTATTTTGAAGAAAAAAGCCAGTTCGAAGAAATGCAAACTCTGGACTTTCTATTTTTATCGGGTTTAGGGGCTGCAGGAATTGGAAATAAAATGCCTTCAACTTGCAGCGGGGCAAACCTTGCGTATCAGCGGGAAGTTTTTCATGAGCTTAAAGGATTTCAGGGTATTGATGAGCTTGCTTCAGGTGATGATGAACTATTTCTTCATAAAGTAGCATCGGTTTATCCTGATGGTATAGGTTTTTGTAAATCCCGTGATGCGATAGTCTTTACACATGCAAAGTCAAGTTTAAAAGAATTTATCCAGCAAAGAAAGCGCTGGGCATCAAAAAGCACAAAATATAAAAACAAGGTAATTGTAGTAATAGGAGTTTCTGTTTGGATTTTTAATTTCATGATCTTTCTGAGTTCAGTTTTGGGTTTTTTTAACCCATTTTTCTGGTATCTGTGTTTAATTTGCATAAGTATAAAGGCACTTGCAGAAATGACATTATTAATACCGCTATGCAGTTTTGCTAATAGAAGCAAATTACTGTGGTATGTTCCAATACTTACAATACTTCACATGTTCTATCTGATGTATATCGGGATTGCCGGAAACTCAGGTAAATACAATTGGAAGGGTAGGATGGTGCGGTAGAATTGAGACCCGACAGCCATCGGGATGAGCTGTGAGATGTGAGAGAAATAATGAAGATAGTAAAGCCCGGCTACTGTTATAAGATATTAGTCCAATAGCCATAAACCCGATTCATGATTGCAAGTTTGGATTAATTCCTTAATTTTGAGCGTCGCTTTCCTCAATATTATAGTCTTGAATAGAAAACCTAACCCAGCTGTAAATGATGAAAGCGAGTTAATTCAACTTTTGCTAAAACGTCAGGCTGAATTAAACTCTTTGCTTGAAATTACTCAGGCCATTAATATCAATAGTCCTTCCTCGGTGTTGTTCGAAATGCTTGAGGTAATTCTGAATGTCCACTTAAAGATCGGGGAAATTCGCCTTTTAATTAAAGAAGGTGAACATTTTTACTGCGCAACACGCTTTGGGGGTGAATTTGAAAATGCAAAAACATTGCAGCAAACCTGCCAGGCCCTCATAAATTTCAGAAATACTACTTCTCTAAAATCTCAGGAAGATCCCCACTTAAACAAATACGAATATTTTGTTCCGGTTTTTCACAATCAGGAGCTTCTGGCTTTTGTGCTGATTGGCGACTTTGATACCAGTCAGAAGCTGTTGAGCAGTGATCTTAATTTCATTCAGACGCTCATCAATGTGATTGTTGTAGCCCTTGAAAATAAGAAACTCATGAAAGAAAGGGTTGGGAGGGAACGCCTGCAGCGTGATATGGAACTGGCTGTGGAAGTTCAGGGAATGCTCATACCCAGTCGCCTGCCTAAAACTGGTGCTGTAAAGGTGGGTGCGACCTATCTTCCTAATGAGAATATTGGCGGCGACTATTTTGACTTTATTAAGTTAGGTACTCACGAGTATCTATGGTGTATTGCAGATGCGTCAGGGAAAGGGGTTTCTGCTGCATTACTGATGGCAAATTTGCAGGCCAGTTTAAGAGCATGGGCTTCAGTAGAGAGAAATCTTATTAAACTGACCGAGCGATTGAATGAGATTGTTTACTCAAATACTAATGGGGAGCGATTCGTTACCTTATTTCTTGGACTTTACAATGAACAAACAAAGGAGCTGCAGTATGTAAATGCAGGACATAATCCATCGGTTTTGATAATGGATGGAAAGGTTAAATTTTTAAAAGAGGGAACAACAATCATCGGAGCATTTGATATCCTGCCTGTAATAAATTTGGGAAGGGAAACTCTGAGTTCCGGAAGTATAGTTTTCAATTATACTGATGGCCTCGTTGAAAGCCCAAACGAGGAAATTTACATTTCTGATGATGAGCTTGTTTCACATTTAATGGAAAGTTGTCATCTTGAAGTGGATACCCTCAATGAGAACATTTTAAGGAGCATTCAAAACCTGAATAATGCGAAGATGAATTCAGACGATATTACCCTTCTAACCATAAGGGTATCTTAATAGCTTTCCTAATAAACTGACATTATGCTTCTACCTTATTTTCAACAGGAACATATTGAAGCAGGCTGTGATGAGGCAGGGCGCGGCTGCCTTGCCGGTCCGGTATTTGCCGCTGCCGTAATTTTACCTGAAAACTTTTCGCATCCCCTGCTTAACGATTCAAAGAAAATAAATGAAAAAGATCGATTTGAACTTCGCAACATGGTAGAACGGGAGGCCATAGCTTTTGCGGTAGCCTCAGTAGATCATGAAGAAATTGACAAGATTAACATATTGAATGCTTCAATAAAGGCAATGCATCTTGCACTCGGGCAACTCAGAATTCGTCCTGGCTTCATTATTATTGATGGAAACCGGTTTAAACCCTTTGAGGATTTGACTCACCAGTGTATCATAAAAGGAGACGGTAAGTACTATTCAATTGCTGCCGCTTCAATACTTGCAAAAACCTACCGCGATGAATACATGCTTAAGCTTGCAGCGGAATATCCGCAATATGACTGGAGAAGCAATAAAGGTTACCCGACCATTAAACATAGAAATGCGGTCATTGCCTATGGTTTTTCACCATATCATCGCAAAACTTTCAGGGTCAGTGATCCTCAGCTTACCCTGGCATTCTAATTTCTAAACAGTATTGATTATACTGAAATTATACCTTAGCTTTTAAGCGTTTTTAATTACTTTTGGCGCAATCAATAATACTCTCTAAGAATGAAAAGTGTTGCTTTAAATGATATTCATATTGCACTTGGAGCCAAAATGGTGCCATTTGCCGGATTTAATATGCCTGTTCAGTATGCCGGGATTAACATCGAGCACGAAACAGTCAGAAATGGCGTAGGTGTGTTTGATGTGAGTCACATGGGCGAATTTATCCTGAAAGGAGAAGGTGCATTGGATCTTATTCAAAGGGTATGCTCAAATGATGCTTCTGCACTTTTTGACGGGAAAGTTCAATATTCATGTCTCCCGAATGAGCAGGGTGGTATAGTTGACGATCTGCTGGTATATCGCATAGATGAAAAAACCTATATGCTGGTTGTAAATGCTTCGAATATTGATAAAGACTGGGAATGGATCTCAAAGCATAACACCGATGCTGTAGACATGAAGAATATTTCAGACCAAACTTCATTACTGGCGGTTCAGGGGCCAAAAGCTGCCGAAGCTCTTCAAAGCTTAACAGAGGTTGATTTGGCTAATATGGAATACTACACATTTAAAAAGGGTGTGTTCGCCGGCATAGAAAATGTATTAATTTCAGCTACGGGTTATACAGGTGCAGGTGGATTTGAATTATATTTTGACAAAAATGATTCTGAACATATTTGGAATGAAGTTTTCAGATCCGGGGAGCCATTTGGTATTAAGCCCATCGGACTAGCAGCGAGGGATACTCTCAGGTTAGAGATGGGTTTCTGCCTGTATGGTAATGACATCGACGATTCAACATCTCCTATAGAAGCTGGACTGGGTTGGATCACGAAATTCACCAAGAACTTTGTCAATTCAGAAAATCTTGCGGCTCAGAAGGAAAATGGAGTTGAGCGAAAGCTGGTTGGTTTTGAAATGATTGAAAGAGGTATTCCGCGCCACGATTATGAAATTCTTGATGTAGCTGGCACTGTAATTGGTAAGGTAAGTTCAGGCACTCAGTCGCCAAGCCTGCAAAAGGGCATAGGTATGGGTTATGTTAAGACAGCCTTTATTAAGGTTGGTACGGATATTTATATAAAGATCAGAGATAATAAAGTGTTAGCAAGGGTAGTAAAAATGCCTTTTAAGTAGTAATCAGTCCTTTCTAAAGAATGCAAAAACGTAACCTCGAAGTTTGTCTCACACCTGCTCTGCTGCACCTTCATGATTTCACAAACAGTATTGTTGTTGTAATTGATATTTTCAGGGCAACTTCTTCAATTTGCTATGGCATAGAAAATGGTGCAGAATCAATTATACCTGTAGCAACTATAGAGGCATGCGAATCTTACAGGCCGACAGGTTTTCTTCTTGCTGCTGAGCGTAATGGTGAGGTGGTAGATGGTTTTGATTTTGGCAATTCGCCGTTTTCGTATACAGAAGATAAGGTCGGTGGTAAAACTATTGTTTTGACTACCACCAATGGTACACACGCAATTAATATGTCGCGAGGTGCCCATAAAATTGTGATAGGTTCTTTTTTAAACCTGGCATCACTTTGCAACTGGCTGAAAACTCAACCCAATGACATTCTGCTTCTATGTTCTGGCTGGAAGGATAAGGTAAATCTTGAGGACACATTATTTGCAGGAGGGGTTGTTCATTACCTCCGTAAGGATAATTATGCGTTGGATGATGCGGGGATAGCTTCTGAAGACCTGTATATCATGGCAAAAGATGATCTGAATACTTACCTGAAAAAGACCTCACACAGTGAGCGTTTGAAAAAATTGGGTATTGAGGAAGATATTAAGTTTTGTCTGAATCTGAATATTACCAAAGGGATTCCGGTGCTTGATGGTGAAAGGTTGATTAAAATGGTTATTTGATTTAGGCTGACAGGGTATCAGGGCTGACAGGGTTTTAAACCCTGTCAGCCTTATTTCAACTTTTCATTATTCTTATGCCTGTCGGCATCCCTGATATTTTTCTTTTCCATATTTTTCCTGAGCGCTTCAGTCAGATCCACATCCGTTTGATTAGCCAGGCAGATCAGAACAAATAGCACATCGGCTAATTCATCCCCCAGATCATGCCCTTCATCAGATTTTTTGAAAGATTGTTCGCCATATTTTCTGGCCATGATGCGGGCAACCTCACCAACCTCCTCCATTAGGATAGCAGTATTGGTAAGTTCATTAAAATAGCGAACCCCGGTTGTATTGATCCACTGGTCGACGTTTTCCTGTGCTTCCTGTATTGTCATCAGAATTATTTTTAAACTTATTCTCTCGATTTCGTATCCATAATAATAGTTACCGGCCCGTCATTCACCAGTCTGATCTGCATATCTGCGCCGAAAACTCCGGTCTGAATCTTTGTTCCGGTAAGCTGACCCAGTTCGCGGATCATTTTTTCATACATTGGAATTGCAAGATCAGGTTTTGCTGAGCGTGTAAAGCCGGGACGATTTCCTTTTTTAGTTGAGGCGAATAAGGTGAACTGACTGATAAGCAAAATATTTCCCTGAACATCAGCCAATGCTTTATTCATCAATCCGTTCTCATCCGAAAAGATCCTCATATTGCTGATCTTCTGTGCCAGCCAGCTCAGATCTTCATCGGTATCACTATCCTCAATACCTAAAAGAATCATAAAACCCTTTCCTATTTCTCCACTGATTCTCCCCTCAATACTGCAAGACGCGCTGCTGACCCGCTGAATAATTGCTCTCATTTTATGCCCTTGTGTCGTTGTTGTTATAAATACTTAAATAACTGTCGTATCTGGATGGTTCGAGTTCGCCCCCTTCCAAAGCCTCTAAAACAGCACATCCCGGTTCATTGATATGCCTGCAATTATTAAAGCGGCAATCATCCATCAGCTTTCTGATCTCCGGAAACAAACGACCAAGTTCCTGTTTCTCAATATCGAAAACACCAAGTTCTCGTATCCCTGGGGTATCAATCAGATATCCGCCGAAAGGCAGCTTGAACATCTCAGCAAATGTTGTAGTGTGTTTCCCCTTATCACTCCAATCCGAGATCTCACCGGTTTTAAGTTCATGGCCTGGAAGTAAGGCATTGATCAGCGTTGATTTTCCAACACCGGAGTGACCACTGACCAAAGTAACCTTGTCCTTTAAAAGTTCCCTTAACTGATCCAGATTGGTCGCTTTTAATGCCGATACACTATAACAAGGGTAACCGGCTTGCTCATAAATGGACTGGTATTGGTTTAAGATCTCCAGACCCCCGGCACTAAAGAGGTCAAGTTTATTAAATATCAATTTTGCCGGAATATCATAAGCTTCGGCTGTTACAAGAAATCGGTCGATAAACCCCAGGGAAGTTCGCGGTGAGGCCAGGGTAACAATCAGAAAAGCCTGATCTAAATTGGCGGCAATAATCTGTGCCTGCTTTGACAAATTAACAGACTTACGGATAATATAATTTTTTCTTGGCTCAAGTTCAGTGATCAGCCCTGTTTCCTGATCAGGTTCTGGTTCCACTGTCACGCGATCCCCGACAGCAACAGGATTAGTTGTTTTAATATCTAATGTTCGAAACTTACCCTTGATACGGCATTTTATGGCTCTCCCCTCATCGGTTTGAACTTCATACCAGCTGCCTGTTGATTTTATAACTAGTCCCTGCATTTGATCCCTAAAGATACTCCTTGATTACATTATCAATAATTATATACCTGATTTGTTATCGTTTTGACAAAAAATAATGTTTATTTAAAATAAATTCACAAGAATTTGCGAATTCAAAAATTAAAACCGTTATTTACGTCACAATAAAAAAGAAATGATTTCAACCTTTTATACCACAACAACAACTACCACTACCACGCTGATGCTTGGGGAAGGTAAATGTATGGTGTAAATTTAACATAAAACATCAAAAACGCCTTCCTCCGACAATGGGGAAGGCGTTTTTTTTTATAAAAATTCAGAGAATCCCGCACATGCGGGGATATAAACAAGTATATACTAATGAAAATTTTAAAGTTCGGGGGTACCTCAGTTGGATCGGTTGAGTCGATCAGTAAATTATTGCAGATCATTGAAAGGGAACAGAATCAATCGGGAAATCCGGTAATTGTCCTTTCAGCTATGAGTGGGGTCACGAATCTTTTGTCGGCAATGGCTGATAAGGCTGCGCAGGGTGGAAGTTTCAGCAACGAATTAAAGGAGCTTGAAGAGCGTCACTTTGATGTAATCAAAGAATTATTGGCCGTGCCCAAGCAAAATCCGGTATTTACCAAGCTTCGCATACTGTTCAACGAACTGGAAGATCTATTGCAGGGGATAATGATCCTCCGCGAACTGACCCCACGTACCCGGGATCTGGTTCTAAGTTATGGTGAGCGTTGTTCAACATTTATGATCAGTAAGATCGCCGGACAGAGATCGGATGATGATATTTATGTGAATGCAGCAGATCTGATTAAAACGGACAGCACATTTGGACAGGCACGAGTTAATATGGAACTTACTGAACTCCTGATCAGAGATTTTTATAATACGAATAAAGATAAAATGCTTTTCGTTACCGGTTTCATTGCAAGTAATGATGAGGGGAGAATCACTACACTTGGCAGAGGCGGAAGCGATTATACAGCTGCCATCTTTGGTTCGGCGCTGAATGCTGAGGAGATAGAGATCTGGACCGATGTCAACGGAATGATGACAGCAGATCCCAGAATGGTAAAAAAGGCTTTTTCATTACCCGAACTTTCCTACACCGAGGCCATGGAGCTATCTTTCTTTGGAGCAAAAGTTATCTATCCGCCAACAATGATTCCCGCCTTCATGAAGAAAATTCCGATTGTAATCCGGAATACATTCGAACCTGAATTTGCTGGTTCGGTAATCAGACATGATTGTGAAAATTCAAGTCTTGCCATAAAAGGGATTTCATCAATTAATGATATCAGCATCATCAATTTAGAAGGAAGTGGTATGGTGGGTAAAGCCGGTTTTAGCGGACGACTATTTTCTTTGCTGGCACGTGAGCAGATCAATATTATTCTGATCACCCAGTCTTCATCAGAACACAGCATCACTTTTGCAATCCACCCTGCTGATGCGGTAAGGGCACAGCATTTGATCGAACAGGAATTTGAACTGGAGCTGCTCGCTAAAAAGATCGAGGCACCTGTTTTTGAGCAGGGTCTTTCGGTGCTTGCCATTGTCGGAGAAAATATGAAGCAAACTCCCGGGATCTCAGGAAAGCTTTTCCATGCACTGGGACGTAACGGGATCAATGTCAGAGCAATTGCTCAGGGGTCTTCAGAATACAATATTTCTGTTGTGATCTCGAGGGAGGATTTGAATAAGGGCCTCAATGCGGTTCATGATGCATTCTTTGTTGAATTAAATAAAACGCTGCACGTATACTGTCTTGGAACAGGAAATATTGGAACCACTTTGTTCAAACAATTAATGGAACATAAAGATTTCCTTCAGAAGCATAATGGAATCCAGATCAAAGTTGTTGGTATTGGAAATACCCGCAAAATGATCTTTGATGCAGATGGTATTGAGCTGGAAAACTGGCAGGATACGCTGCAAAAGGAAGGTGAACTGGCTGATCTTTCGCGTTTCGTGGAGAGGATGAAATCAATGAACCTGCCAAACTGTGTTTTTGCAGATAATACAGCAAGTTTAAAACCCATTGAGCATTACCAGGAGATATTCAGCTCAAATATTTCTATTGTTACATGTAATAAAATCGGTAATTCCTCTTCATTTGAACAGTACAAGCTTTTCAGGGATACTGCCAGATTACATGGGGTAGATTTCTTCTATGAAACCAATGTTGGTGCGGGCCTTCCAATCGTAAAGACCTTAAAAGACCTGATGATTAGCGGTGACCGGATTTTGAGTATTGAAGCGATACTTTCAGGGACTATTTCTTATATTTTTAATAACTATAAGGGTGATATTACATTCCACGATATAGTAAAGCAGGCTCAGGAAAAGGGCTATACTGAACCCGATCCGCGTGATGATCTTCGCGGTACAGACTTTATGAGAAAGATGCTGATTCTTGCTCGTGATGCCGGTTATGAGCTCGAAGCTACTGATGTAGAGATTGAAAGTATGCTTCCCGAATCATGCCTCAATGCAGAGACTGTGGATGATTTCTATAAGACCCTGCAGTCAGAGAATAGCTTTTTTGAAGACATGAAAAAGCAGGCAGAGAATGGAAAAAAAGTACTCAGATATATTGGGAAGCTTGAGAATGGCAAGGTGAAGATCGGACTTCAAATGGTTGATGAAACCCACCCTTTTTATGCCTTATCCGGAAGTGATAACATTATTTCATTTATTACCGATCGCTATAAAGAAAGACCAATGGTAGTCAAAGGTCCGGGTGCCGGTGCCGAAGTTACTGCAGCGGGAGTATTTGCAGATATTGTTCATGTTGGTGCCAATAAATTCTGATAGCACCTGATTAATTTAATATTTTTGATCGTTCGGCTAAAGCAGGATTCTCAGAAGACAGTATACAAATATGAATAGATCAGTAAAAGTTTTTGCACCTGCAACAGTAGCCAATGTAGTTTGCGGTTACGATGTTTTGGGTTTCGCAGTAAATGCACCCGGTGACGAGGTAATTATGCGATTCAGAGATGAACCGGGTGTAATTATCACCAAAATAAGCGGTGATGATGGGCGTTTGCCATATGATCCTGCAAAGAATACAGTTAGTGTGAGTGTGCAGCATTTCCTGAATCATATTGGAAGATCTGATGTGGGAGTGGAGATCGAATTGAATAAGAAAATGCCGATAGGCAGCGGGTTAGGATCAAGCTCTGCCAGTACAGTTGCGGGCTTATTTGCCATCAATACCCTGATGGATAGCCCATTGTCAAAAATGGAACTCGTTCCTTTTGCGATGAAGGGAGAGGAACTGGCCTGCGGATATGGGCATGCTGATAATGTGGCACCGGCGCTGCTTGGAGGATTTGTTTTGATTCGCAGCTATGAGCCACTTGATATAATTCAGCTTCCATTTCCGGAAGAACTTTATTGCTCCATTGTTTTTCCTCAGGTTGATGTACCCACCCGCGATGCCAGACAGATCATAAGGAGCAAAATATTGTTAAAAGATGCAGTGGTTCAGTGGGGCAATGTTGCCGGACTGGTTAGTGGTTTGTATACAAAAAATATAGACCTGATAGCCCGTAGTATGAAGGATGTGATTGTCGAGCCGGTCAGGTCGATCCTGATTCCTGATTTTTACAGATTAAGAGAAATAGCGATGGAAAATGGAGCTTTGAGCTTTGGAATTTCTGGTTCCGGACCTTCGGTTTTTACATTTACCAGAAATGATGAAGATGCCCGCCGGATTAATGAAAAATTGCAGGCACATTTCAGATGGCTGGATACAGAAAGTATTGCATACAGGTCGCCGATTAATGCTCAGGGACCAATAATTTTAGATTAATGATTTTATACAGTACCAATAATAAAGATTTAAGAATACCTTTTAAAGAGGGAGTATTCAATAGTTTACCCGCAGACAAGGGCTTATATATGCCGGTTACTATCCCGGTGCTGGATCCTGAATTCATTGCAGATCTGCACAAATTTAGTTTGCCTGAGATCGCTTTCCGGGTATCTAAAGCAATCCTGAATGATGCAATTCCCGAAGCAGATCTGAAAGCTATTATTGATGATGCGATCAATTTCGATGCACCTGTTATAGAAATTTCGAAGGGCATAAATGTTCTGGAACTTTTTCATGGCCCTTCTCTGGCTTTTAAAGATTTCGGTGCAAGATTCATGAGCCGGGTGATGAGTTATTTTCTGAAGGATGGTGAAAAGCAATTGGATGTACTCGTAGCCACTTCGGGAGATACAGGCGGAGCAGTGGCATTGGGTTTTCTTGGTGTACCAAATGTCAGGGTAACAATCTTATTTCCAAAGGGTAAGGTAAGTCCGATACAGGAACTTCAGTTAACTACCAATGGACAAAACATTCGTGCGATAGAGATCGATGGTACATTTGATGATTGTCAGGCTTTAGTGAAGCAGGCATTTAATGATCCGGAACTCAAAGAGAGATTTCGCCTTACATCTGCCAATTCTATCAATATCTCAAGGCTCATCCCGCAGACATTCTATTATTTTAATGCTTATGCACAAATTCGGCGGATGGGATATAAGGAAGTGGTTTTTTCTGTTCCGAGCGGTAATTTCGGCAATATTGGAGCGGGTTTGCTCGCCTGGAAGATGGGTCTGCCTGTGAAGTTATTTTTGGCTGCTACCAATGTTAATGATACAGTGCCGGTTTTCCTCCAAACCGGAGTCTATAAAGCTAAACCCAGTGTGCAGACCTGGTCAAATGCGATGGATGTAGGTGATCCAAGTAACTGGGTGAGGATCATGGATTTGTTTGGCGGAGATCGCAGCTTGCTTAAAAATTTGGTCAGTGCCTATAGTTTTAGTGATGATGAAACCCTTGCAGCAATAAAGGAAGTACACAAGGAGCGTGGCTATATCATGTGCCCGCATACCGCTATTGCCTGGCTGGCTTTAAAGAACTGGATGACTGAGCATCCCTCTGATGGTGTTGCAGGTGTGTTTTTATCTACCGCCCATCCTTGTAAATTTCCCGATATTTTTCCTGCAGAGATCGCAACCGAAATAAATATTCCAATACAGGTAAAGGAACTTGAAGGTAAGGAAAGGCTTTCTGCAAGTCTTGGAAATGATTTTGAAGGGTTTAAGGCTTATTTGCTGGGGTAACAAAACGATTACCCTTCATTTTTTGTTAACGCTGACAGGGTTTAAAACCCTGTCAGCGTTAGCGGGCGTTAGCAATTTACAAAAACTTCTGTAATGGGGTACAGGTAAATTAGTTAATGGTATATCTGATTGATTAAACGGATACTTTCTTAAAAATTATCTTTAACCTGGTGCTTTAAGAACAGTTTATAGCCCCATTAATTATAATAAATCTTTGTTAGTGTTATTGATTTCAGAAGGCATTTAATAAAGTTTATTTTTTTAAAATATAGCTTCAGCAATTCTCTTCGTCGGACCAGGATTACTCATCGTATAAAAGTGTAATACTGGTGCCCCAATTTTTATCAATTCTTTACATTGAGCGATCATATGCTCAATTCCAACCTCCTTAACCTCTTTTTCAGATTTGCACTTCATAACAGCTTCACTTAGTTCTTCCGGCAAATCTATATGGAAAATTTTGGGCAGACTAATCAATTGTTTTGAAGAGGTAATTGGTTTCAATCCGGGTATAATCGGAACGTTTATTCCATTTGCACGGCATAGCGCAACAAATTCAACATATTTTGAATTGTCAAAAAACATCTGTGTAACAATGAACTCGGCACCCATCTCAACTTTCTTTTTCAGAAAATTGAAATCTGTTTTCATGTTGGGAGCTTCAAAGTGCTTTTCAGGATATCCGGCAACACCGATACAAAATTTTGTCTTGTAGGCAGTATCGTAATCCTCATGAAGATATATTCCATTATTCATATTAACTACCTGCTCCAATAGTTCAGTGGCATAAGCATGGCCCCCGGGAGTAGGAATAAATCCAGAATCTGCATGACGGGCATCACCACGTAAAACCAGAACGTTATCTATACCTAAAAACTGCAGGTCGATCAGGGTGTTTTCAGTTTCTTCTTTGGTAAATCCTCCACAAATAAGATGAGGTACTGCATCCACATTATATCGGTTCATGATGGAGGCACAAATGGCCACCGTTCCGGGGCGTTTACGATAAGAAACCTTTTCGAGCAAGCCACTTTCATGCTGCTTATAGATATAATCTTCTCTATGATAGGTGACATCAATGAATGGAGGATTAAAGTCCATCAGCGGATCTATAGCATCATAAATCCCTTGTATACTCTGACCTTTTAATGGCGGAAGCAATTCGAAAGAGAAAAGTGTTTTGCCTTTGGCGTTTTTTATGTGATCGGTGATTTTCATGTTATTGGTTATCAGTTATCAGTTGCCTGTTATCTGTTGAATAATTGTTGTACCTATTTTATTTGCTGATAATATTTAATAAAACCGCTTAGTAATTTTCTTGTAGTTTCAGTTAATATTAAAAGTTGATTTAGTCTTACTTCTTCTATATATTCTAGGTCAAAGCTAAGATACAGTTGAGTTTCTAATTCATAAATAGAGCCTCTGGCGATATAGAAGAATTGAATACTATCTTTTGGATAATTTCTTCCACAACCTTCAGCAATATTTGAAGGAATTGAAATTGCAGACATTCGCATTTGATTAATTAACCCAAACTGTTCCTCCTTTGGGAATTCAGCCGTTACAGAATAAATGTCTTTAGAAAGTTTTCTTGCTTCTAACCATACATTTAAGTCATTGTAGCGTTTTCCTGAATTTAACATTTTCCTGAAATTGAATTATTTAGAATAATTTACATCTAAAACTCAATTTCCTGTAATTTATGCCATTAACTCAATAGCTTATACCATTTACTAACTCTTACAGGTAACCGATAACAGCTAACTGATAACATTAGTATCCCAAATTCGGGCTCAACCAGCGCTCCGTTTCCTCTAATGTCAAGCCTTTACGAACAGCATAATCTTCAACCTGATCCTTATTGATTTTGCCTAATCCGAAATAGCGTGATTGAGGATGAGCAAAATAATAGCCGCTAACAGCTGCGGTAGGATACATTGCAAAGCTCTCTGTTAAATGAATTCCGGTTGCATTTTCTGCATCAAGAATTTCAAACAGTGTTGCTTTCTCAGTATGATCCGGGCAGGCGGGATATCCCGGTGCCGGACGAATACCTCTGTATTTTTCCTTGATCAGTTCTTCAGAACTAAGCGATTCATCATTCGAATAGGCCCAAAAATCTTTTCTCACCAGTTCATGCATTCGCTCTGCAAAAGCCTCTGCAAGGCGATCTGCAAGCGCTTTTACCATGATACTGTTATAATCATCAAAGTTCTTTTCAAACCCGGCTACCAGTTCATCACAACCTATTCCTGTTGTAACTGCAAAACCACCCCAGTAATCGGCAATTCCTGATTCTTTAGGTGCAATAAAATCTGAAAGCGCATAGTATGGCTCAGTGGCTGCTTTCTCTGCCTGCTGCCTAAGGGTGTGAATGGTTTTGTAAACTTCTGTTCTGCTTTCATCAGTATAGAGTACAATATCATCACCTACAGAATTTGCAGGCCAGAAACCAATTACTGCGTTCGCTTTCAAAGATTTATCGGATATGATCTTATCAAGTAAAGTTCTGGCTTCAGCATATAGTTTCTTTGCTTCCTCACCCACAAATTCATCTTCAAATATGCGAGGATAGCTTCCTCTTAATTCCCAGGTATGAAAAAATGGTGTCCAATCGATATAAGGTACCAGTTCTTCGAGAGAAAAATCAACAAATGCTTTGGTTCCGAGGAAGGTAGGTTTTGGTGCAACAGCAGCATTCAGATCAATTTGAAACTTGCCTGCCCTTGCCTCTTCAATTGTTTTAAATCGCTTGTCTGATTGTTTGTTTAAATGCGCTTCCCTTGCTTTTGAATATTCATTATGAATGTTTGTAATGTATTCCCCACGGTTTTCATCACTCATCAGAGTACTGCATACCGTTACACTTCTTGAAGCATCCAGAACATGAACTGACGGACCTGAATAATTTGGAGCCACCTTCACGGCTGCATGAATTCTGGAGGTAGTTGCACCACCAATAATTAATGGAATTGTAAAACCTTCTCTTTCCATTTCTTTGGCGAAATGAACCATTTCATCCAGAGATGGGGTAATCAGTCCGCTAAGACCAATTATGTCTACGTTTTCAGCTTTAGCTGTTTCAATAATTTTTTGTGCAGGAACCATTACTCCAAGGTCAATGACCTCAAAATTATTACAGGCCAGAACAACCCCGACAATATTTTTACCGATATCATGAACGTCGCCTTTAACTGTTGCCAGCAATACTTTGCCTGCATTTTTACGCTGATTACTGTCGGCATTGTTAAGTTTTTCCTCCTCAATGAATGGTAATAAATAAGCCACAGCTTTTTTCATTACCCTCGCAGATTTTACTACCTGCGGAAGGAACATTTTTCCCTGACCAAACAGATCACCTACTATTCCCATTCCATCCATCAATGGTCCTTCAATTACCTCAAGGGGTTTGGCATATTTTTGACGAGCTTCTTCTACATCATCATCCAGATAGTCGATGATACCTTTTACCAGTGAGTGAGATAAGCGTTCTTCCACACTTGAATTGCGCCATGCCTCATCTTTTACAATAACTTTTCCCTTGGTTTTGATAGTTTCAGCAAAATCTACCAGACGTTCAGTTGCATCAGGCCGACGGTTAAGAAGCACATCTTCAACCAGTTCCAGCAAATCCTTAGGGATTTCTTCATAAACCTCAAGCATACCGGCATTGACAATACCCATGTCCAGTCCGGCTTTAATTGCGTGGTAAAGAAATGCCGAGTGCATCGCCTCACGGACGGTATTATTTCCCCTGAAGGAGAATGAAATATTACTTACACCACCGCTTACCTTCGCAAGTGGAAGGTTTTTTTTGATCCAGCGGGTAGCTTCAATAAAGTCTATTGCATAATTATTATGCTCCTCAAGTCCGGTAGCTACGGTCAGTATATTCGGGTCAAAAATGATGTCCTGCGGAGGGAAATTGACCTCCTTCACCAGAATATCATAAGATCTCTGACAAATCTCTTTACGTCTTTCTAGTGAATCAGCCTGCCCAGATTCATCAAATGCCATCACAACTACTGCGGCTCCATATTGACGGATTTTTCCGGCATAAGTTTTAAATGCTTCTTCTCCTTCTTTCAAAGAGATAGAATTTACGATTCCCTTCCCCTGAAGACATTTTAATCCGGCTTCAATCACAGTCCATTTGGATGAATCAACCATGATTGGCAATTTGGAAATATCCGGTTCTGAGGCAATAAGATTAAGGAATTTAACCATTGCTGCTTCAGAGTCGAGCATTCCTTCATCCATATTGATATCAATGATCTGAGCACCACCTTCAACCTGCTGACGAGCAACAGAAAGAGCTGCATCGAAATCGCCACTAAGAATCAGTTTCGAGAATTTAGGTGAACCGGTAATATTGGTGCGCTCACCGATATTTACAAAGTTCGTTTCCGGAGTCAGAGTAACAGGCTCTAGTCCACTAAGCCGGAGATATGGCTCAGGTTTAGCAGGGATCCTCGGCGAAAATTTTGCAGCTTTTTCGGCAATGCATTTAATATGTTCAGGAGTTGTTCCACAACAGCCGCCAACAATATTGACAAAGCCATTTTCCATAAAATCTTCAACCAAATGGGCAGTTTCATGTGGTAACTCATCATACGCTCCAAACTCGTTCGGTAGTCCGGCGTTAGGATATGCTGAAATATAACAAGATGCTTTTTGAGAAAGTTCTTCAATATGCGGACGCATATCTTTTGCTCCGAGTGCACAATTCAGTCCGATACTCAATAAATTGGCATGGCTCAGTGAATTTAAAAATGCTTCAACGGTCTGCCCGGATAAGGTTCTTCCGCTGGCATCAGTAATCGTTCCCGAGATCATAATATCGATCTTCCTGCCGCTCTCGTTCTCGTAGTTCTTGGCAGCAAAAAGGGCAGCTTTCGTGATGAGTGTATCCGTGATGGTTTCAAAAAGCAACACATCAGCTCCACCTTCAATCAGGCCCTTAACCTGCTCATAATAAGCATCTACCAGTTCGTCAAAAGTAACGGCCCGATATCCCGGATCATTAACATCCGGCGACATTGAAGCCATTTTTGTTGTGGGACCGAGGGCACCGGCAACAAAACGGGGTTTATCAGGATTTTTCAGCGTGTACTCATGGGCAATTTCTTTGGCGATTCGCGCACCTTCGAAACTCATTTCATACGACAGATCTTCCATCTGGTAGTCGGCCATTGAAATACGCTGGGTACTGAATGTATTTGTTTCGATGATATCTGCACCTGCCTCAAGATATTCGGCATGGATGGCTTTGATGATATCCGGACGTGTAATGTTCAGAAGGTCATTATTACCCCTTACATCACATGGATGATCTTTAAATCGTTCGCCCCTGAAATCTTCTTCTGTTAACTGATAGCGCTGAATCATGGTGCCCATAGCACCATCGATTACCAGTATACGTTTTTGTAATTCTTCTCTAATGCTCATATATTATTTAGACATGAGATATGAGACATGAGATATGAGATAAAACTGATATAATGCAATGATTTTTGCATACATAAGTCTGATTTCTCACATCTAATGTCTAATCTCTACAAACAGGCTTATCTTCGAAAAGTCGGTATTTATTGACTCTCACTTATCTGTTCCCGCATATGCGGGATAGAATGTAGCACCTTATTAGCACAGGTTGCTAAGATTTCTCAGGGTCTAATCCCTCCATCTTTCTGAATAAGCAGTGCAAAAGTGCAAGATATTTTGATGAAATGCAAATGCAGCCTGAGTAATCGGTTGTCTGTTATCAGTTGCCTGAAATCAATTACCTGGTAACAGATAAGCGGCAACAGCTAACACAACTTACTTCCGGCTTCCGAACAGGCGTAAAAGCATCAAAAACAGGTTGATAAAATCCAGATAAAGGGTTAAAGCACCCATGATCACCATTTTATTTGCAGATGCATCACCATATTCGATACCGGCAGCTATGCGTTTCAGTCGTTGCATGTCATAGGCCGTCAATCCCACAAACAGTGCAACCCCAATAAAACTGATGATATAATCTAATTGACTGCTACCCAAAAAGAAGTTTACAATGCTGGCGATAATAATTCCAACCAGAGCCATCATCAGAATGGAACCGAATTTTGTCAGATCAGTTTCGGTAGTGTATCCGGCGAAAGCCATAACAGCAAAGAGTAAAGATGCAGAGATAAAGCAGCCCAGAACAGAGGATGAGGTATAAATAAGCAAAATATAACTTAAACTTATGCCTGTAACGGCAGAATAGAGAACAAAAATCAGTGCCAGTACCGGGAAAGAAAGACGGTTCATTCCAAAGGACATGACCATCACAAAGGCTAATGGTGCGAACATCGCAATTGTACCTAAAGTGGTTCTGCCTCCATTTATCGGGTCGATCAGCATACTGAGCAAGGCCTCATCATTCGAGAAGAAATAGGCAAAACCTGCAGATAATCCCAGCGCAATGAACATCCAGAGAAATACATTCGGAATAAAATTTGCTGAGGTAATGACTCCTCCACGCTGAACGATCGGTTCAGTTGTATATTGATAACTTGTATCTTTTTGTGACATGATAATTGATTTTACCGAAATTAATAAAAATGATTTGTTCTGATGTTAAACTAATGTAAAAGTATATCCCTGCTTTTCGCTTTCGCCTTTCAGCTTTCCACTTTCCTCTTAATTCAATCGTCGGCTTAATGCCATTTCCACTTCTTTGAATAATTGGATTGGCTTTAGATTCCGCCAGGCCATATCGTCAAGGTTTCCGCCAAAGTTGATATAATAATCGATGTTATTGCGCTTGAATTCACTGATAACATGTTCTCTGAAATTAATGCCTGCAATCCATCCCTCTTCCACATCCTGAAACCATTCTTCATAATAACAATCATCAGATGAATGAAAGTTGAGTATGTTTTCTCCGATGAGGATAAATTTATCAATTCCTTCAATCACCATCAGATCCAGAATTTCACGTTTTAGGGTCATGATATCATTATGAAGGGCATCATTCCATTCGCCCATGAACTCAATAATTGCATAACCTTTTTCATAATCAGCATACAAAACTTTCAGATACAAGGTTTGTGAGCCGAAGAAATCCCATTGAGGATGAATCAGATAATTATAGATCTGCTTATCGAATTCAAACTCGTTATATTTTGTTTCAAAAAATGGCGAGAGTGCATCTTCAGAAGCAATGTAATCGTCCCTCCAGCGATAATATGGTTCTATTTCATGCATTTTTTGAAATTAATGTTCTGAAGAGCTAGTATTGTCAACTGCTTTACGGACGCTGCCGTATCTTTCCAGAAGTTTTTGGGCTGAACCTGAATCGAGACCTGTTGCCTGCATCACCATGTTAACAGCACGCCCAACAAGTTTTACATTGCTAAGGCGCATATCTACCATTTTATTTCCTTTTACCCTTCCAAGACGGATCATCGTGGACGTACTGATCATATTAAGTACAAGTTTTTGCGCAGTTCCTGATTTCATACGGGTTGAACCTGTCACAAATTCAGGGCCGACAACTACCTCAATCGGGTGTTTGGCTTCAGCAGCTACCGGACTGCCGGCATTACATACTATACAGGCCGTTTCAAGTCCGTTTTCATTGGCCTTTTTTAATCCTCCGATCACATAAGGTGTAGTTCCGGATGCAGCAATTCCAACAAGAACATCTTTATCTGAAATCTTAAACTCCATCAAGTCTTTCCAGGCCTGCTCGCTGTTATCTTCGGCATTTTCAACAGCTTTTCGTATCGCTGTATCCCCACCGGCAATTATTCCTACGACCATATCAAAAGGTACTCCGTAGGTTGGAGGACATTCTGAAGCATCCAGTATACCAAGACGGCCACTGGTACCAGCACCAATATAAAACAAACGTCCGCCTTTGCTCATTCTATCAACAATTACCTCTACAACCTTTTCAATAGCCGGAATTGCTTTCTCAACGGCAAGTGGTACAGTTTTATCTTCTTTATTCATGCCATGCAGTAATTCTGCAACAGACATTTTATCGAGATCATTATAGTTGGAATCAGCTTCAGTTGTTCTTTTCATATTCATTTTTTACAATTACAAAAATCGGAATATTATCCAATAGCTTAAAACTTAAAATATTAATTATTCAATATTCTGTTGCTTAAAATATTACTCAAAAGAAATTATCAAAATGGTGCCTAAAAAATTGCTTTGGTGAATCAGGATGCTAACTTTACATGATTTTCGAGGGTTTATTAGAATGGGTTCGCTTATAAAGAAAAATTTATGGATTGCTGCCGGATATTCGGCTGTGTTGATTGGAGGGCTTTGGCTTGGACCTAAACTCGTTCGTGAAAATCAAAACTCAAAAAACGGTTCTTTTCTGTCTTTCGGACTTTCAGGCCGTTCGTCTAAAGTTGAAAAGGTCATCCGGATTATTAATGAGAATTATGTTGATTCTGTAAAGCTGGATACCATAGAAGACATGGCAATTCAGGAAATATTAAAACACCTTGATCCCCATTCTGCCTATCTCGCTCCTGAAGATGCACAGCTCCTCAGCGATGATCTGGAAGGGAATTTTAACGGGATTGGTATTGAATACTACATATTGAATGATACCCTGCTGATTACTTCCGTAAAACAAGGGGGGCCGGCTTTTAAGGCAGGAATTAAACATGGAGATAAGATTTTGGCTATCAACAAGAAGACGGTAGCCGGGATACGCGTTACATCCAGGCATATTGTTGATCAGATTAGAGGAAAAAGGGGCTCCTCAGTGGAATTGCTGGTTAAGCGTGATACTACCCGAAGGAGCTTTAGTATGTTGCGTGATATAATTACAGTGAGCAGTATAGATGCTGCTTATATGCTTACCGGACAAAGCGCTTATATCAAGATCAGTAAATTCGGTGCAAGAACAGACGAGGATTTTCATGCCAGTCTGCTTAGATTGAAGAAATTGGGTATGAAGAATTTGATTCTGGATCTGAGGGATAATGGTGGAGGATACCTGAATTCGGCGACAGCCCTTGCTGATGAATTTCTACGGGACCAGGAGTTGATCGTTTATACCCAGGGCCTGCACGAACCCCGGACAGATTATTTTGCCAGTTCGAAAGGCGATTTTGAAGATGGAAAGCTGGTGGTGTTGATTGATGAGAATACTGCATCCGCGAGTGAGATTATTGCAGGAGCAGTGCAGGATCTTGAACGTGGTACCATTATCGGAAGGCGTTCTTTTGGGAAAGGCCTGGTTCAGGAGCAATTTGATTTTGGGGATGGTTCTGCCTTAAACCTGACAATTGCAAGATATTATACCGCATCCGGCAGATCCATCCAGAAGTCGTATAAAAAGGGTAATGACGCCTATTATAGCGAGGTAAAAGACCGCTTCAGGAATGGGGAATTAAGTTCCGATGGAAAAACCCTTGGCGATTCACTCTATAATAAAAGTAAAACCTACACCACAAAATCGGGTAAGGTTTTATATGGGGGGGGCGGCATCATGCCTGATATCTACATCCCGGTTGATACTGCCGGATACACAGATATCTATTATGAGCTTTCTGCAAAAGGGGTATTAAATGATGTTTTGTATAACCATTTACTCAGACAAAACCAGGTTTACCAATCAACTGAAGAGCTTATCAGGAATTTCAGACTCAGTGATCCGGATATTAAAAAACTGATCCAGTTGGCTGCCAAACGCAATGTTAAGGCTGACGAAATTCAGATCGCCTCATCCAGAAAGGAGATTGAAACTCAGCTCAGAGCTCTATCTGCCCGTTACCACTTTGGTGATGAAGGGTTCTACAAAGTACTGAATTATGGTGATCCGGCTATAAGCCGTTCACTGGAGGTTTTGAAAGATCCTTCTCTGACAGCTGCCTATTGAATCGAATCCACTGTAATAGTGTCCTGAATTAATGAGTCGGCTTGCATCGCAGAGTTCAGCATAGAATCGGCTGCAGCCACCTCGGCAAGTGAATCTTGTTTTGCTTTTTCTGCCTGATCAGCACCGCTGTTACAAGCAACTGCAAATAAACTTACTGCGATAAGTGTAAAGAATATTTTTTTCATGGTTATAGAATTTAATTTATTAAATAATTATTTCTGTCTAAAGAAAATCTGAATAGGAACTCCTGTAAAATCAAAATTTTCACGGAGTTTGTTTTCGATAAAACGCTTATAAGGTTCCTTGACATACTGTGGCAAGTTACAAAAGAAAGCAAACATTGGAGAACTCGCATTGATCTGGGTTACATATTTGATCTTAACATATTTCCCTTTTACAGCCGGTGGCGGGAAGTTTTCAATAATAGGTAACATCACATCATTCAGTTTTGAGGTAGGGATCTTTTTGAGTTTATTTTCATAAACCTTTGAAGCTGCCTCGAGTGATTTATAGATCCTTTGCTTCTCTACCACAGAGGTAAACACGATTGGCACGTCGGTAAAGGGAGCGATCTTATCATAGATCTGTTCCTCAAATAAACCAGTGGTTTTAGTGTTTTTTTCGATCAGGTCCCATTTATTGACCAGGATCACCACACCTTTTTTATTTTTCTCTGCCAGGTGGAAGATATTGATATCCTGTGATTCAATGCCTTCAACTGCATCGATCATCAGAATGATCACATCAGCTTCCTCCAGTGCCTTGATCGTACGCATTACTGAGTAGAACTCAATATTCTCCTTGACTTTTGTTTTCTTACGCAAACCAGCAGTATCGATCAGCATGAATTCATGCCCGAACTGATTGTAATGGATATGTATCGAATCGCGGGTTGTACCTGCAATAGGGGTAACAATATTTCTTTCCTTTCCGATCAGAGCATTGATCAGGGAAGATTTCCCAACATTTGGGCGACCAACAATGGCATATTTGGGCAGTTGATTTTCTTCTTCAGCTTCTTCTTCAAAATGTTTGATCACTTCATCCAGTAATTCACCTGTCCCTGAACCCGACATGGAGGAGAGTGGATATATTTCACCCAATCCCAAACTGTAAAAAATGCTTGCATCAGTGAGGCGCTGGTTATTATCGACCTTATTTACCACGACGAAAACCGGCTTTTTACTTCGGCGAAGAAGTTTTGCAATATCATCATCAAGATCGGTCACACCTGTTACCACATCAACCATAAAAAGAATGACTGTAGCTTCTTCAATAGCGATCACTACCTGTTCACGAATAGCGGCCTCAAACACGTCGTCTGAGTGCGCCACGTAACCTCCTGTATCAATTACCGTAAAATGTTTATCGGTCCACTCAGCGACTCCGTAATGCCTGTCGCGGGTAACTCCGCTGAAGTCATCCACAATTGCTTTACGCGTCTCGGTTAATCTGTTATATAATGTGGATTTCCCAACGTTGGGGCGGCCTACGATTGCTACTATGTTACTCATTTGCTTTTGATCCAAGATCCAAGAGCCAAGATGCAAGACAATTAAGTCTTACTTCATTCGCACTTCAACCTGATGTGTTATATTTATTATTTCAAGAGCCTCAATAGTCTTGATTCTTGATTCCTGGCTCTTGGTTCTATTAGTCCTCGTATCCAAAACTCTTCAAATAATTCTTCCTGTTTCTCCAATCCGGGATAACCTTGACGAACATTTCGAGAAATACCTTTTTCTGCAAGAATTCTTCCATGTCCTTTCGGGCATAGGTTCCAACCTTTTTCAGCATTTCACCTGCTTTGCCAATGATGATGTTCTTTTGCGAATCGCGTTCTACAATGATCTCAGAACTGATGCGGATGATCTTCGGTTCATCTTTAAAAGCAGTGATGATCACTTCTGTACTGTAAGGAATCTCTTTATCATATAATTTGAAGACTTTTTCGCGGATGATCTCCGAAACAAAAAAGCGTTCGTTCTTATCGGTCAGGGTATCTTTGTCATAATAAGCCGGATGCTCAGGCAGATTGTCCAGGATGAATTGCATAACTGCGGGAACATTATGATCATGAAGTGCCGAAACTGCAAAAATCGCTTTCGGGTTCAATTTTTCCTGCCAGTAAACAATCTTTTCCTTGACTATTTCCTCGCTGGATTTATCGATCTTGTTGATAACCAACGCAATAGGGGAATCAGTCTTCGTTAATTTTTCAATTACATCAGC
>Ga0123337_10000805_pt1 | contig 47211 bp, 37 predicted proteins | sample frozenSSSSmetaG_FD_89792 | JGI IMG/M metagenome (GOLD analysis project Ga0123337, IMG submission 89792) | Glacier valley bacterial and archeal communities from Borup Fiord, Nunavut, Canada, to study Microbial Dark Matter (Phase II) -... | ecosystem: Environmental > Aquatic > Freshwater > Ice >... | reverse complement strand
TGGAACTCCGGGCAGACGACAGAAGATCTGACTGCTTTGGCCGCAGGAACATATTCGGTCACTGTGACTGATTCCAAAGGCTGTATAAGTACCCGAACAATTCTGATCACTCAACCTGCTGCAGCGCTTGCCTTGAGCAGCACTCAAACCAATATCAACTGCTTTGGCGAAAGTACAGGAGCAATCAATTTAACAATCACCGGGGGAACCGCACCGTATTCCTACAACTGGAGCTCGGGGCAGACAACAGAGGATTTAATTGGAATAAAATCTGGAAGCTATTTAGTTACAGTGACAGACTCAAAATCCTGTACTAAAAGATTAGAAATTTCACTCAGCCAGCCTGAACGAATGGCAATTTCATTTACTGTAAAAAATGCTTCATGCCTGAGTACTTTAGATGGCAGCATTCTAGCAACTATAAAAGGAGGGAAGTCGCCTTACAAACTAATCTGGAATGAGAATAAAGATTTAAATAGTTCTGAAATAAAAAACATCAAACCTGGCAAATATACTTTGTCGATTACAGATTCCAATGGCTGTTCCTTAAAAGCCGAAACTGAGATCTTATATGGAGATTGTTCGCCCATTGCACTGGATGATACTTTCAAAACGGAGCAGCAAGTCCCAATTAATGGTGATGTATCTCCAAATGATTCTGACCCCAATAATGAAAAATTGACATTCCTAAAATTGTCAGAACCCAGGAATGGAAAGATTGTCTTCAATCAGGATGGAAAGTTTAGTTTCCAGCCAGACAGTGGTTTTCATGGTCAAACTGATTTTTCTTACCAGATTTGTAACATAAGTGGAAATTGTAAAACAGCCAGGGTCCAAATAACTGTTAGTCCTGTTTCTCTTGTTAGTCTCAGCCCCGAAATTTCAACAGTTAAAGAAGGGGGAAAGGTAAGTATAACAGCCCGATTAAGACAAACATTTCCTGAAGATGTATTCGTAACACTCGAATACAGTGGAAGAGCAGAAAAGGAAAAAGATTATTTAGTACTGGATAATTATCAGGGTTTAAAAATTCCTAAAGGTTCATTCACTACAACAGATAAAATTACGATTGCTGTAGTAAATGATGCATTTGAAGAGGGTAGTGAGGACATCAATATAAAGATAAAGACAGTCTCAAATTCTGCAGTTAAAATAGGAAATGGAGCACTTGTGATGATTAATGATGTATATCCTCCTCCGCCAATTACTGATGTGCCTGGTGTTGAACTGGTTAATGATGATATAGAAATTGATCCGCTTCTCTCTCCAAATGGTGACGGACTAGGAAATGAATTTTTTACTATAAAAAATATAGAAAAATATCCTGATAATGAGGTTATTATATTTAACAGATGGGGCAATGAATTATTTTATATTAAGGCTTATAATAGTAGTGACAGGATATTTAGAGGTTTCGCAAATAAAGGTCTGCTAGTCAATTCTGATTCGCCTTTGACTGATGGGGTTTATTTTTACATTGTTAGTACTTTTATTACGACTGGTGGCGTCAGGACTAAAAATATGAACAAAGGTTATCTCATACTTAAAAGATAATTTATTACCCGCTTGTCTGATGGATTCAAACCTTATTCTGATATGATATCCCCTTTTTCTATCTTATTTAACTAAATTTTCGATATTTGAGATATTAAAACCAATTATCATGTATAAAATCAAAATTAGTTTTTCAGCTTTTGCAATACTTGCATTACTTGCCGCCTGCAACCAGACGCAGGAAAGCAAGGAGGCTCCTGCCATAGATTCGCTTGCAGCAGCTCCTGCAGTTACAGTTGAATTAAGAGACACTTCAATAAACCAGGCTTATAAATGTTATGAAGAACTTAAAGATGTACTTGTGACATCAAATCCATCTGAAGCCCGGATTGCAGCAGCAGAGCTGGGTGCAGCCCTACGCAAGGTTAAGGGATCTGAAAATACCGTAGTTTTAGCCGATAAAATTGCTGCCAGTACTGATCTAACTGCTCAGCGTTCCAGTTTTACGGCAATAAGTAATGATGTGATTACTTTGTTTAAAAAATCTGAAATCTCTTCTGGAAGTATTTATGTTCAATATTGTCCGATGGCTAATGAAGGAAAGGGTGGATACTGGCTTTCATCCCGGGAGGAAATAATGAATCCGTATTATGGCGATGAAATGCTTCATTGTGGTGAGGTGAAAGAAACGCTGGTGAAAAAATAACTCTTAACTCTTTTATTTATTGAATTTTTTTCTAAGTTTTTTATTCATTATTTATTATATTCTGGTCAATCTTTAATTATTTACACACTTTTTTGATTTTTTAACAAAAATATTGCAAAAGCTTTTGCCAAAATTAGTTCAAAAGCGCACATAATTATTAGTTTTGTGAATCAACTATTAGAATTTTATGTCAGAATCAGCATCCTTAAAAATAGGAGAACAAACTTACGAACTGCCAATCATAACTGGTACTGAAGGTGAAAAGGCCATTGATATTTCTAAACTTCGGGACGCAAGCGGGTTTATAACTCTTGATTCTGGATATAAAAATACAGGAGCAACTAAAAGTGCAATCACTTTTTTAGATGGTGAAGAGGGAATATTAAAATACAGAGGTTATGGTATTGAGGAGCTGGCAGAGAAATCCACTTTCATCGAAGTTGCCTATCTTTTGATTTATGGTGAATTGCCAAATCAAACTCAACTTGATGCCTTTCAGTCCAGTATTTCAAGACATACTCTGGTTCACGAGGACATGAAGAAATTTTTTGATGGTTTTCCTTCAAAATCTCATCCAATGGGTCAGCTTTCTTCACTGATTTGCTCCCTTTCTTCATTTTATCCTGAATCATTAAATGCAAAACAAACCCCTGAAGAGCAAAATCTGACAATTATCAAGTTATTTGCCAAAATGACCACTGTGGTTTCATGGATTTATAAAAAATCACTTGGTCATCCGATCATATATCCACAAAATAGCCTGGATTACGTAAGTAATTTCCTGAATATGACCTTTGGTCAGCGTACAGAAGAAATCCAAATTGATCCGGTAGTTGTGAAGGCAATGAATGTTTTATTCATTCTCCATGCTGATCATGAACAGAATTGCTCAACCTCTACTGTTCGTATGGTTGGTTCTTCCGACTGTAATTTATACGCTTCAATATCAGCAGGAATTTCAGCACTATGGGGCCCGCTTCATGGAGGTGCCAACCAGGCAGTAATTGAAATGCTTGAGGAGATTAAAAATGATGGTGGAGATACCGATAAATGGATCAATAAAGCTAAAGATAAGAATGATGGTTTCCGATTAATGGGATTTGGCCATCGCGTTTACAAAAATTTTGATCCGCGAGCCAAAATTATTAAAAAAGCATGTGATGAAATTTTGGATAAACTGGGTATTGATGATCCTGTGCTGGAAATTGCAAAGAAACTTGAAACTGCAGCTTTAAATGATCCGTATTTTGTTGATCGTAAGCTGTATCCAAATGTAGATTTCTATTCAGGTATAATTTACCGTGCATTAGGCTTTCCAACTGATATGTTCACTGTGCTTTTTGCTTTAGGACGCTTACCTGGATGGATTGCTCAGTGGAAGGAAATGCGTGAGAATAAAGAGCCTATTGGCAGACCAAGACAAATATTTACAGGTGAAACAGTTCGAATCTATATAGATTTAAAGAATCGTTAATTCGGCGCTAAAATTATAGAAAAACTCCTTGGGCTATCCTTAGGAGTTTTTTTTTGACTTGGGAAAGAGCTCAAATTTAATGCAACATTTTGAAAACTATTGATTAACCCCAGCTCAGTATAAAATCTTTTAGGAATAATTAGATAGAAGATTTTCTTTCGTTTTAGAAAGCAAGGTCTGTTATACTTAGGTCGCGAATACCCGTGTTCTGCAATTATTTTTGCAGCATTTTTATATTTATCCTGAAATCCCATATTGCAAAAAAGCTGCGGCTGCCAACCGGGTTCAAATCAAAGGACAGATGGTTTTGTTGCCCGCCTGTTCCTTCCGATGAAAAACTGCCCTGGGTAAAATAAACCTTGCCGGAGGAGGTATCTTCCGGCTACTAGTAATTTGAAACAGAACGAAATTTCTTGCCGGAAATACTCCGTAGGAAAGGGCTGAACCAGCCTATAATACACAGGTATTGATTTCCAAAATCAAATCATTATGGTGCAAGAGCCATATCTGTGCAATTAAAACTGTATTTATGGCTGTTCCTTATATCGTCGAACCCAGGTTCATTTGATTCTACATCAAAATTCCCGCGATAGTTGCTGATAGGTAGGAGGCAAGTGTCCCACAGATCAGGGCCCTCATCCCAAGTTTGGCAAGATCTGTTCTTCTTTCAGGAGAGAGTTCACCAATTCCTCCGACTTGAATGGCTATGGAACTAAAATTCGCAAATCCACATAAGGCAAAACTCGTGATCAGAATAGTTTTCGGATCAAGTGTCTCTTTGATCTTCGCAAGGTCGAGATAAGCTACAAATTCATTGATGACCATTTTTGTACCCATAAGCGAGCCTGCGATTTGAATATCCTTGCCGGGAACTCCCATTGCGTACGCAAATATTGAAAACAGTGATCCAAGAATTTGGTTTAAACTAAGTGTCTGTAAATTGATCCCAATAAAAGAAAGGGTTAATCCTAAACTGTAAAGACCATATCCGATTTTTCCAAGAATAAAATCAACCAGGGCAATAATTGCAATAAAACCAATCAGCATGGCCACAACATTTAAACCTACCTTTAACCCATCACTCGCACCATGGGAGATTGCATCGACCAGATTTGCATTCGTTTTCTTAATTTCCAGAGAGACCCTTCCTTTAGTCTCTGAGATTTCTGTTTCAGGCCAAACAATCTTTGAAATGACTAATGCGGCAGGAGCAGCCATTAAACTGGCAGCAATAAGATATTCTGCCGGCACACCCAACGCAATATAAACAGCCATTACACCACCCGCGATACAAGCCATACTCCCAGTCATAGATGCTAATAATTCTGACATGGTCATACCCTTTAAATAAGGTTTAATCATGATCTGCGCCTCAACCTGACCAACAAATGCACTGGCAACATTTGAGAGCGCCTCAGAACCTGAAACCCCCATTAATTTATAAACGATATAGGCTATAAATTTTACTATTCGCTGCATGATACCCAGATAATAGGCAACACTGACCAATACGGCTACAAAAATGATTGTGGGAATAATATTAAAGAAGAAGATAAATTCGTTGCCATTTCCAAATGCCTTACTCATATTGGCTGTATTCACCAATGGGCCGAACACAAATGCAGCTCCCGCCTGCGAAAAGTTTAGAATCTTTGTTACCGCATCTCCAAGCCATGAGAAAATACTTTTGCCTAGGGGTACTTTAAGAATGAATACTGCAAGAGAGACTTGTATCGCTAAACCGGAAAACACCAGTTTATAATTGATTGCTTTTCTATTATTGGACATCAGAAAGGCAATAGCAAAAATCAATACAACCCCAATCAGTCCGGTAAATCTCTCCATAAGAATATTAAATTCTGATTAAAACGTGAAAATTAGAAATAAGAATTAGAAATAATACTTTTTACAGAAAATTATGAAGATTTTCTTCTCGAAAGTTCATCACGTATTTTTGCAGCTTTTTCATAGGCTTCCTCAGACAGAGCATCCTTTAACTTTGATTTAAGCTCATCTTCAGTAAGTGAACTGAAATTTATAGTTGCTGAAACTGCCTTTTCTTCTGTGGGCGCCTCGATATTCTCAAGAAATACAAATTCATTACCTTCTATTACAATACCTGCGGTAGCTAAAATAAACTCATAGGTATAAATCGGACAATCAAACCGAACCGCCAAAGCAATAGCATCAGAAGTTCTGGCGTCAATCTCTGAAGTCTTTTTACCGTCGGAGCAGATTAGTTTAGCAAAAAATATCCCATCAACAAGATTATAAATAATAACCTCCTGTATAGTTATGCTGTATGTACTGGCCAGGGATTTGAATAAATCGTGTGTTAGCGGACGGCTAGGAGTCATCTTCTCAATCTCTATGGCAATGGCCTGGGCCTCAAAGGCCCCAATAATGATAGGAAGCCTTCTACGGCCATTTATTTCACCCAAAACAAGTGCATACGCCCCCGATTGAGTTTGGCTGTAAGAAAGGCCAACAATATCTAATTTTATCTTCTTCATTAAATTAGCTAAAAATCAATGGAGCCAAAAGCGCTCCGAAGATCAGGAATTTGATTTATAAGCTTTAATTGCCTCAATTAATTTTGGTACAACATCAAATGCATCACCAACAATTCCGTAATCTGCAACTTTAAAAAAGGGAGCCTCAGGATCTTTGTTAATTACGACAATTGTTTTGGACGAACTGACCCCGGCTAGATGTTGTATTGCACCAGAAATGCCAATGGCAATATAAAGATTAGGACTGACTGCAATTCCGGTCTGGCCGACGTGTTCTTCATGAGGGCGCCATCCGGCATCAGAAACAGGTTTAGAACAGGCTGTCGCTGCACCCAATACCGAAGCTAGCTCCTCTATCATACCCCAGTTTTCAGGCCCTTTCATTCCGCGACCTGCCGAAACCACGAGTTCAGCATCTGGTAATGCAATTTTATCACTTGCTCTTACAATCTCGCTGATCATTGTGCGAAAGTCAGATTCCTTGAATTCAGGTGTAAAATCTTCAACTTTGCCGGCAGAGCCAATTTCTTTAACTTGATATGAATTTGGATTCAGCGTGATAACCTTAATTGCAGAAACAAGCTCAATTGTTGCAAATGCTTTGCCTGAAAATGCAGTTTTCTTGATCAAAAATTTTTCGTTGTCAATCTCTGGTAATTCTACTGCTGAATCGGCAAGACCAGCCTTAAGTTTTACAGCCACACGAGGGGCAAGACCCTTTGCACTGAATGTATTTGAGAAAACAACGACTGTTGAACTTTCTTTTTTGGCTGCATCAGCAATGATTGAAGCATAGGCCTGATTAACAAATGACTTTAATTTATCATTAGATACATTAAGCACTTTTGAAGCACCATATTTTCCAAGACTGCTCAGATCATCAGGGCTTACATTGCCTATTGAAATAGCGATTAATTCTGTTTTTAACTGTTCTGCAACAGCAGCTGCATAGGAAACCACCTCAAAAATAGATTTCTTAAATTTTCCCTCTGCATTCTCTACATATACTAAAACTGACATATTTTCTTCTTTGTAGCCTTTATGACCTTAATGAATTTATTATAGCTTTAAATAACTTTGGATTTAGTGTGTAACAGATCAACCAGTTTCTGTGTATCATCTGTACCAAGCATTGTAACTGAACCACGGGGAGCTGGTATTGAATAGGATTTGAAATCAAGCAGCTTTTCAACTGCTGAAGCTTCAATAACTTCCAATGGTTTTGTTCTTGCCGACATAATTCCACGCATATTAGGAATTTTTGGCTCAGCTACACCCTCCGCACAACTTGCAATAAAAGGGAATGAGACTTTCAGCATTTCTTTACCGCCTTCAATTTCACGAACAATGCTGGCTTCATTGCTATCAATATCTAATTTTTTGATTATAGATATTGAGGGTATATCCATGAATTCACCAATCATGGAAGCAAGCTGAGAACCATTGTAATCAATTGATTCCCTGCCTGTAAGGATCATGTCAAAGCCTTTGTCTTTGGCATAATCGGCGATTTGAGCTGCTACAAAATACGCATCTCTGGGAACTGCATTTATTCGCACTGCAGCATCAGCGCCAATTGCGAGAGCTTTTCTTATAGTTGGTTCTGAGCTAATTTCCCCAACATGTATGATGGTCACTGTGCCTTTCCCACCTTCAGTCAACTCGATAGCCCGGGCTAACGCAATTTCATCATAAGGGTTCAAAATATATTGAACACCTGCAGTATTGAATTGGGTATTATCGCTGCTAAAAGTTACTTTTGTTGTGGTATCTGGAACATTACTGACACAAACTAATACTTTCATATAGATTTCTGTTTTTGCAAATCTACTCAAAAAAGCCAAATTAAAATGCATCAAATCCGTTTACAAAAGCTTTTGGATTTTCTTAAAAATGAACCTGAAGATCCTTTTTTAAAATATGCACTCGCTACAGAGTATTTAAACCTCGATGACCACGAAAAAGCTTTGTATTATTTTGAAGATCTGATCACTAATCATCCTGATTATGTTGGAACTTATTATCATTTAGGTAAATTGTATGAAATCATTAACAGAAAACCTGAAGCAATTGATATTTACAGGAAAGGAATGTCGGTTGCAAGGAGTAAAGGGGATATGCACGCATTTTCAGAATTGCAAACGGTTTATAATTCTGCAAATGGTTTAGATTACGAAGACGACTAAATTTTATGCTCAGAAAACGTCAGCTTATTTTTCTTACTGATGTAATATGGTTTACACTGACAGCATTTGGCGGAGCACAGGCTCATATCGGCATGATGCTCAAAAATTTCGTCAAAAAGCGTCAGTATATCTCTGAAAATGAATTGTTAGAGCTAAATGCGCTGACTCAGATCCTTCCGGGACCTTCTTCCACACAAACATTGATTGGGATAGCTTATAAAGTTGGCGGACTTCCAATCGCAATCAGCGCCTTTATTATTTGGATATTACCTTCTACAGTATTAATGTGTCTAGCGGTTTTAAGTTATACATTACTGGGGCAAAAGGAAAAATTCACTCAGGTACTTCATTATGTTCAGCCGGTAGCTGTTGGTATTGTTGCCTATGCAGCTTATTCTTTCGGAGAAAAGGTTTTAAAATCAAAAACATCATTCTGGCTCGCTGCCGGGTCATTGTTTGCCACCTTGCTGCTGCGAAATGCCTATGCATTTCCAATTCTTATTTTGATTGGGGGTATCGTCTCATCCAGCATCAATAAAGAAGTTGAAGAGAATGATCTGAGAGTCAGGCTTTTTTCGAATATAAATCCTGAAAAGATTGCCTATTTCATTGGTGTTCTGCTGTTGTTTGCCGGACTGGGTGCACTCATTAACCGTACATCACCTTTCAGTTTGCCTATTCGACTGTTTGAAAATTTTTACCGTAACGGGATAATGATTTTTGGAGGTGGTCAGGTTCTTGTACCATTTATGTATACCGAATTTGTGGAGATGAAAAGTTACCTGAGTTCAGATCAATTCCTTTCAGGATATGCTTTTCAGCAAGCTTTACCCGGACCTACTTTTTCATTTACGTCATTTGTAGGCGGGATGACCATGAAAAATTCTGGAGCAAGCATCTATGGTCAGATTATGGGTAGTATCATTGCAGTTTTAGGGATAAATCTGCCCGGATTAATTCTTATTTTATTTATTGTCCCTTTCTGGAATGACTTGAAAAAAATAACCAGAATAAAGAATTCATTGTCGGGGATAAATGCAGTATCTGTTGGGTTTATGGGTGCTGCATTCCTGCTGCTTATTCCCCCTGTGGGGATAAATTACCTTTCAGTAAGCCTGATCATCATTACTTTTCTATTACTGGCCTTTACAAAAATCAAAACACCCCTGATCATTTTGGCGGCAGTTTTATTAGGTTTGTTTCTTTAGAAAAACACTTTTTTCAGTCATGATTTTAAAATGGTTGTTCATCATCCATGTCATCCATTCTTGAAGGACGGATAATAAAGTTGTTTGGCTTTTCAAAATCCTGTGAAGGACTGATACCTGCAAATGGATTTGGATTATTTGAAGAAGCATTGCTGAAGTCTTCTTCAAGGTCTACAAACTTCACATATTTACCAACAAATCGTAAAGGAACCGTTCCCGTTTCACCATTTCTGTGTTTTGCTACAATTACTTCACCGATACCAATTGTTGAGCGTCCCTGTTCATCTTCAGTTAATCCGTAATACTCCGGACGGTACAGGAAGAGAACCATATCCGCATCCTGTTCAATGGATCCAGATTCACGAAGATCCGATAACATAGGCTTTTTAGCTGCTCCTGGCCGGGTTTCTACTGCCCTGCTCAATTGTGATAAAGCGATTACGGGTACGTTTAATTCTTTTGCAACCGATTTTAATGCTCTAGAAATACTACCAATTTCCTGTTCACGGTTACCGCCTTTACCATCATTTTTACCATGCATTAATTGCAGGTAGTCAATAATGATCATCTGGATATCATACTGTGCTTTTAACCGTCGGCATTTTGCTCTGAATTCGAAAATATTCAAAGCCGGTGTATCGTCAATAAACAATGGAGCTTCGGTTAAAGTTCCGATCTTGGAATGAAGTTTTTGCCATTCCCATTCTGCCAGATGACCTTTTCGGATTTTTTCCTGCTCAATTTCTGTCTCTCCTGATATCAGACGGTTTACTAATTGAACTGATGACATTTCCAATGAGAAAAACACCACCGGTTTATTGAATTGTACGGCAGCATTACGGGCGCAACTTAATACAAAGGCAGTTTTACCCATTGCAGGCCTTGCCGCAATAATTACGAGATCAGAAGGCTGCCAGCCAGATGTAATACGATCCAGAGCAGTAAATCCGGAAGGTACACCAGTTAAACCATCTACTTTATCTTTAATCTTTTCTAAATTCTCAAGTGATTCTCTGATGATATCATCCATCTTTCTTGAATCTCTCCTCAGATTGTTCTGTGCAATATCAAACAGGTTCTTTTCAGCATGATCCAGTAGATCAAAAATATCAGTAGTGTCTTCATAGGCATTACTAATTATTTCTGTTGAAATTCTGATCAGCTCACGCTGTATAAATTTTTGTGAGATGATTCTGGCATGGTACTCAATGTTTGCAGCTGAAGCGACACGGTTGGTCAGTTCAGTGATGTAATAAGCTCCTCCAATCATTTCGAGGTCGCCTTGCTGACGCAATTGTGCTGTAACCGTCAATATGTCTACCGGAGAGGATCTTTGAAATAGTGCCTGTATGGCTTCGAAAATTTTCTGATGGCTGTCTTTGTAAAAAACATCAGGTTTTAATATATCGATAACGGCAGAAAGAGCATCTTTTTCAAGCATCAGGGCACCTAAAACAGCCTCTTCCAAATCCAGCGCCTGAGGAGGTAATTTCCCCAATCCACTTGCAACCGTACTTAACCTGTTACGACGCTCTGATGAAAAAGTGTTCTTGTTACTTTTATTATTTTCCTGATCCTTTTCTAAACTCATAACCACAAAAGTATACAAAAATTGAAGCGGAATTTTTTTAGTTTTTCACACCGATTTTTTTTAGCAATTCACACTATTTGCTTAATGCATCTCAAATCAATTTATTATTAACATAAAATGTTCAAAAATTATGGAAATTGTAATAAATCAGTGATTATATGAATAAATGGTAATTGTTAATAACTTTTCCGGGTGTTGATAAACTTCAAATTAATTCAAATAAAATATGTCATTTATACGAAAATGGAAATAATATCTAACTTCGCTGCTTACTATAATCTATAGAAATGAACACTAACTCTTTTAAAAGAAGAAGGGACAACGAAAGCCATGAATCTAACCAAATGGTATTCGGTATCCGGGCGATTATTGAGGCAATAAAGAGTGGAAAAGAAATTGAGAATCTCTATCTGCAGCGGGGGCTTACCGGGGGTATAATTTTAGAACTCCGGGCCTTGATAAATGAACAGGAAATCGGATTTCAACTCGTACCCGTAGAGAAATTGAACCGCTTAACATCCAAGAACCATCAGGGTGCAGTAGCATTTATTTCTCCAATTAGCTATGATAAGATTGAAAATATAATTCCTTCAATTTACGAGAAGGGAGAGGTGCCCTTAATATTAATACTGGATGGTATTACTGATGTGAGAAATTTTGGTGCTATTGCCCGCACAGCAGAATGTGCCGGAGTACATGCCCTGATCGTTCCGTCAAAAGGTTCTGCACAGATCAATCCGGATGCGATAAAAACTTCCGCAGGTGCATTATATAAAATACCGGTCTGCCGTCATGATAGTTTGGTTAAAACAGCTAAATTTTTGCAGGAATCTGGTTTGCAGCTGGTTGCATGTACCGAAAAGACGAATGATTATCTTTATCAGCCTGATTATACTGTTCCCACCGCGATCATCATGGGCTCAGAAGAAAGTGGTATTTCTACTGAGCTTATCAGAATAGCAGATCATCTGGCAAAAATACCGATGTATGGAGAGATTGAGTCACTTAACGTTTCGGTTTCTGCCGGTATTTTGCTTTATGAAGCTGTCAGGCAAAAGTTTGCACTTAAATAAAGTCAGATCCAAATCGTTGTTTTACATCACCTACAATTTGTTTAATTGCTTGTTCCTCACTTCGGGGGCAAATAAGCAGAGTATTATTATCCTCAACTACAATAAAGTCGTGCAGCCCTTGCATGATCACCAGTTTACCTTTTGGTACATTAACCATACAATTGGATGAATCGTACATGATAACCATTTCAGAAGGTATGACTGCATTACCAACATAATCTTTTTCTGACAAATCATATACAGAAGCCCAGGTTCCAAGGTCAGACCAGCCGAATTCAGAAGGAAGTACATAGACATTTTCTGCTTTTTCCATGATTCCGTAATCGATGGAAAGGTTGGTACACTGAGAAAATGCAGCATGAACAAACTCCTGCTCCTCTGAGGTATTGTATATTGATTCGCCTTCTTTAAATATATCATTCATCTCAGGAAGATGTTTTTTAAAGGCATTAAGGATACTTTTCACAGACCAGACAAAAATTCCGGCATTCCATAAAAAATCTCCGCTTTGAACAAAGGTTTTGGCTAATTCCTTATTAGGTTTTTCAGTAAAGGTTTTGACCATAAAGAAATCTTCACCTATTTTTTTTGTATTATACTGTATATAACCGTATCCTGTATCCGGTCTTGAAGGCTTAATGCCCAATGAGATCAGGCAATCATGATTTGTAGCTGTTTCGAGGGATTTTTTTATGCATCTGGTAAATTCTTCTGAATCCATGATAAGATGATCAGATGGTGCAACCACAATTGAGGCATCAGGGTTAAGTTTAAGAATCTTATGACTCCCATATGCGATGCAGGGAGCGGTATTCCGCATAATTGGTTCTGCAAGTATCTGAGAATCATCCAGTGAAGGTAACTGCTCTTTAACCAATTGAATATAGGCTTCATTGGTCAGAATAAAGATATTTTCCTGTGGTACAATTTTTAGAAACCGATCATAGGTTTGCTGAATTAGTGTTTTTCCTGTACCCAGAATATCGATAAATTGTTTTGGATGCGCAGTACGACTTATTGGCCAAAATCTGCTACCAATTCCTCCTGCCATTATCAGGGCATAATAATTTTTCATATAGATTTAACGCTTTAAATGATGCCTTCTTTCAACAGGTCATGAAGATGAATGAAGCCTTCAAATTTTGTGCCTGTTCCTACAAGTATTTGGGTAATATTATTTTCCCGTAGTATTTCTAGGGCATTTACAGCAAGTTCGTTTTTATCTATTAATTTTGGAGATCTTGTCATAATGTCTGCTGCATAAAGTCCCTCAATTGTACTAGTCTTATTTAACATTCTGCGTATATCCCCATCTGTTATAATGCCTTTTAAAATTCCATGATCAACAACAGCCACGGCACCCAGACGATTCTTTGTTATTTCGATGATCACTTCCTTGAGGCTCGCATTTGAAGGTACAAGCGGTTTTTCATTCTGAGCAGCCAGATCAGCAACTTTCAGATAAAGTCGTTTCCCTAATGAACCTCCCGGATGATATTTAGCAAAATCAGCACTGCTGAATTCACGACATTCAAGTAAACTTACTGCCAAGGCGTCACCCATGGCCAATTGGGCAGTTGTACTGCTTGTTGGTGCCAGATTATGAGGGCAAGCTTCGTGCTCAACAGATGTGTCCAAAATCCAGTCTGATTGACGGGCCAGAAATGAATTTTTATCACCTACCATTCCAACAAGTTTATTTCCTCCCTGTTTCAATAAGGGTATTAAAACCTTTATTTCTGGTGTATTACCACTTTTTGAAATGCAAATCACCAGATCGTCTTTCTGAATCATACCTAAATCGCCATGAATGGCATCTGCTGCATGCATAAAAATAGAGGGAGTTCCGGTAGAATTGAACGTTGCAACAATTTTCTGAGCTATTATTGCACTTTTCCCAATGCCAGTTACTATGACTCTGGCATTTAGGTACAGAATTTGATGTACTAATTCTGAAAAATTATCATTTAATTGAGTTGCAAGGCGATTTACACTTTCTGCTTCAATTTGAAGCGTTTTTCTTGCGATTTCTAGTATTTCAGCATTGCTTTTCAACGAGATATTTTTTTAATAAATAGATAATTTACCGCAAAAATATGTTATTTTGAATATTATTATGACCCATTTTCAATTTTTTCCAACCATACAATGGAAATAAACAAATCCCTTTTTGATAATTTACAGAATTTCTTTGGCTTTGATAACTTTAAAGGTGATCAGGAAGCTATCATAACCAATATACTTCAAAAGAAGGATACTTTTGTCATAATGCCAACTGGTGGTGGAAAATCAATTTGTTACCAATTACCTGCTCTGATGAGCGAAGGTACAGCCATAGTTATATCACCTCTGATTGCACTGATGAAAAATCAGGTAGATCAGCTGAGAGCATTTGGAGGTACTGACAGCATTGCCCATTTTTTAAATTCTTCTCTAAATAAATCTGAAATAACCAGGGTGAAGGAGGATGTGACCAATGGAGAAACCAAATTGCTGTATGTGGCTCCTGAATCGCTTAGTAAACCTGAAAATGTCGATTTTTTGCGGGGCATATCAATTTCCTTTGTTGCTGTGGATGAAGCCCATTGTATTTCAGAATGGGGTCATGATTTCAGGCCGGAATACCGTAGAATCCGTCAGGTGATTGATAATATTGGTGACAATATTCCAATTATTGCACTCACCGCGACAGCAACTCCTAAAGTTCAGCAGGATATTCAGAAGAATCTGCAAATGAATAATGCAGTTCTTTTTAAATCTTCCTTCAACCGGCCAAATTTATTCTATGAAGTACGCGCCAAGAGGAATGTTATTAAAGAAATTGTAAGGTATGCAAAAATGAATGCCGGGAAATCCGGAATTGTGTATTGCCTGAGCCGGAAAAAGGTCGAAGAGGTAGCCGAAGCATTAAAACTTAATGGAATTAAGGCACTGCCATACCATGCCGGACTTGATCCCAAGACCAGAGCTGAAACTCAGGATAATTTCCTCATGGAGGATGTTGATGTTATTGTCGCTACAATTGCCTTTGGTATGGGTATCGACAAGCCCGATGTTCGTTATGTCATTCACCATGATATTCCAAAGAGCATGGAGGGCTATTACCAGGAAACCGGCCGCTCTGGTCGGGATGGAGGAGAAGGTATTTGTGTCGCTTTTTACTCACAGAAGGATATAGATAAACTCACGAAGTTTATGAAAGATAAGCCTGTTTCGGAAAGAGAAATAGGAACCCAGATTCTTAAAGAAGTGATTGATTATGCTGAATCTTCTGTGTGCAGAAGAAAGCAGATATTACATTATTTTGGCGAGAACTTTAATGAAACTGGTTGTAATAACATGTGTGACAATTGCCGTCACACTAAAAAATATTTTGATGCAGAGGCCCCATTACATAGCATATTAAAATTAATCAGGGAACTGGGAGAAAAATTTGATGATCAATATTTCATCAATATCATGATGGGTATAGAAAATGCCCAGGTTGCTTCCTATGAACATAGCAAACTGCCACTTTTTGGCTCCGGAAAGGAGCAGGGTGAAATTCTATGGAAATCCTTATTGCGACAGGCTGTACTCAATAATTATGTTCAGAAGGATATTGATAATTATGGCTTATTAAAGCTAACCAAATCAGGCAATGCCTTTATTGAGAACCCGCATTCACTAAAGTTTATATTAAACTACCTGATGGATGAGGCTGAAGATGAGGTTGAAGAATCCCAACAACAGAGTGGTGCACTGGATACCCAGCTTTTGCAGATGCTAAAGGATTTGCGTAAAAAGATTGCCAAACAGAAAAATTTACCTCCATTCGTCGTATTTCAGGATCCATCTCTGGATGAAATGTGTATTCACTATCCGGTATCAATTGAAGAACTCAAGCAGATTCATGGTGTTGGTTCAGGTAAAGCCTTGAAGTTTGGCCAGTCATTTATAGAATTAATTAAAAAATATGTTGAAGATAATGATATCGACCGCCCGGTCGATCTGGTCATTAAAAGTGCTGCAAATAAATCTGCCCTGAAAGTGTCAATAATTCAAAATATCGACAGACAAATTGCTTTGGAGGATATTGCATCTGCCAAGGGAATAACTTTTGATGATATATTGAAAGAACTGGAGACGATTGTAAATTCCGGGACAAAATTAAACCTCAATTACTATATTGATGAATTGATAGAAGAAGACCGGCAGGATGAGGTTTACGATTACTTCAGGTCGACAGAAACAGATTCTATTGATACTGCAATTGCCGAACTTGGAACTGATGATTATACACGCGAAGAGGTACAATTAATGCGTATCAAATTTATATCAGAATTAGGAAATTAATGATCAATAATATCCCGCAGATAAAACATACCGGTTCAGGTAATTTTTTTCTAATGGCAGGGCCATGTGCAATAGAAAGTGAAGAAATGGCTTTAAGAATAGCTGAGAGGATTGTAAATATTACAAATAGATTAGCTATTCCATTGATATTCAAGGGTTCATACCGAAAGGCAAACCGTTCACGTCTTGATTCATTTACAGGAATTGGAGATGAAAAGGCACTTAAAATTCTATCCCGTGTCAGTCGTGAATTTGCTGTTCCTACGGTAACAGACATACATGAAAGTCATGAGGCAGCAATGGCTGCTGAATATGTGGACGTATTGCAAATTCCTGCGTTTTTATGCCGTCAAACTGATCTTCTGATTGCTGCTGCAAAGACCGGAAAAACCATTAATGTAAAAAAAGGCCAGTTTCTGTCTGCAACAGCCATGCGCTTTGCAGTTGATAAGATTCGAGATTCCGGTAATCCGAGTGTGATTCTTACTGATCGGGGTAATACTTTCGGCTATCAGGATATGATAGTAGATTTCAGGGGCATTCCAGAAATGAGATCCTTCGGCGTTCCGGTAGTGATGGATTGTACACACTCATTGCAGCAACCCAATCAGGCCAGTGGAGTAACAGGAGGGAAACCTGCCCTGATCGAAACCATCGCGAAAGCTGCAATAGCAGTTGGTTCAGATGGATTATTCATAGAAACCCACCCTGACCCGGCAAATGCCAAATCCGATGGTGCGAATATGCTTCATCTCGATAATCTGGAAGACCTGTTGATCAAATTAATCCGGATTAGGCAGGCAATTTCCTGATTCTGTATGTTATCCCGTATAAATTGCAGGATGACATATATAAGCAGGATGGCAAGCTTGAAGAAAACTTAGGATTTGTTGTAAATATTAGCTTTAAGCCATTTTACACTTGATGCCGGATCTTGAAGCAATTTTGCTCCATCCTGCTCAATAAAGGCGTGTTTTACACCTGAAAGCCTCGAATTTTCAAAGATATGTTTGAAATCAACCTTACCTTGTCCTACCGGGCAAGGTCTGCCTGTAGTTTTGTCGAGATCTTTAACATGCCATAGAGGGAATCTTTTAGGGTATTTTTTGAACAAAGCCACCGGGTCCATACCAGCTGCAGTTGCCCAGGCAAGATCCAGTTCCATGAATACTTTATTTTTATCGGTATTACCTAAAACATAATCGAAAGCAGATATGCCTTCAATGGCTGTGAATTCCGACTGATGGTTATGATAAGCAAATTTCATCTTATGTTTTGCAGCAGCATCACCGGCTTTAATAAAAATTTCGGTGGTTTTTTTAATTTCATCAAGCGTGTTAATTGATGAACTCGAACAAATTACCCAACCACAACCGCCTTCAGTTGCTTCATCTACAATTTGTTGAAGGTTATCCCTAAGATTTCTTGATCCCGCTGCTACTTGTGCAGTACGTGGTAAACCGCCCACGTGATTACCAATCCATTTTAGTCCCAAATCATTCACAATTGCTGCAAATTCCCTCGCAGAATGCCTGTAATACAATCCACCGGATCCTGTGGCTGTTTCAAGTTCTTTGATTCCCAGGTCAGCAATTTGTTTTAGTACGGTTTTTGTATCCGCACCGGGCGCATTAATAATACTGTTTAAAGTGTATACCTGTAAGCCAAAAGGGGGATATTTGAGTGCAGGAAACTTATTTATTGAATTCGCCCATACAGGTAAAGCACTGCTTAATGTGATGACACCTGAGGTTTTAAGGAAAGCTCTTCTGTTGATCATATTTGTATTTGTTAACTATTTTTCTGTAGTGTAAAACTGATATTTAATTGCCCAGTTAAATTCTTTACCTGGATCTGCATCTACCTTAATAAATGGCTCAGGACTCAGTGTGGTTGGAACTGACCAGTACATAAATTTTGATAAAGCTCTGTCAGCGGTGATTCTTACCCCTGCACCTATTTTTTTGTTCTCGATTCTGAAATCATAATCCTTAACTTTATCACCTGAATAGCCCGTTGGGTACTCCATTGTACTTTCACCTTTTTTGAGATTCCTTAAATAAGTCATTTTGTTTTCACTGAAATCCATCAGTTTTTTATCCGATGGATTATTTTCAATTTTAAAGGGAAGGGTAACCGTAAAATCAGATCCTGTTGTCTGACCATCAATCACAAAGAAGTTATGATTAAAAACACTGGTATTAATCGATTTTTGACCTGTATTCTTTAAATTATGTTCCAAAATCAGCTCAGATTTTCCTTTTATTAGCCTTACAGTTTTGGTATAGGTATAAGAATAACCATTGCCATCATTCAGTTTATGAATGAAAATGATCCGGTCACTTTTTTTACGGACTTTCCATGTTCCTGTATTAACCAGTTCAAAAGGAGCATTGAAGCGATATGGATTATTATTTATCTTTTTAATTGTTCCAATACCAATTTTAATAAAGGTTTCACCGGGAGCGGCAGAATCATAATCAATTGGATCAAAAGCTTCCACAGGTCCTGTAATCGCATCATGTCTTTTGGGATCATGTTTTGCATACCATTCTCCGAAATATTCATGACCCTTATATTTAAGGCTTGGAATTACACCAGCCCAGTCAAATCTGGTACCGCGATAAAAACCCTTCCTGACATCGGGCAAGTATATTCTGGCTTCAATATCTTCATTTGAGATTTTGGCTTCCGGATATTGAGCAACAACCTGCATGCAGGACAGCAGGAGACATACAGTTAGAAATTGCTTTAGCATTACGATTAGTATTTATAATTTATTTTTAATTTCAGGGCCTGATCAAAGTTCCATCTGCTTTGCGCACCTGCCAGTTTGATTTTGTACCAATAGGATATTTTGCAGCTTCTTTTTCATTGATATTCACACCCAATCCCGGCACTTCATTCACATACACACAACCATTTTTCATCGTTGGGCATCCTGAAAACACCTTCTGCATTGTATCAGAAAAACGAATCGACTCCTGTATTTGGAAATTCCAATGCATATATGCAATAAATGTTATAAAAATTATCCTGTTTTAGCCAGGTCAAAAGATAATTATTTTTTTGAAGTATTTTAATTAAAGCAACCGGGTTAAACTCTGTGGTAATCAGGTTTCCAATTTTTTATCAACAATTTAATTGCTTTGTTTGACATATTCTCTGCAAGAGCTTTTTGTACTAGATCCAAAAACTCTTCATCAGAGGCAAAGCGGAGTGCAATAATCTGATTGATCTTTAATCCTTTTGGCAGGGGTTTGCCACTCAAAATGAAATGTCTGAAATTTTCTTCGGCACGTATTGCCCGATCCTGTGCTTTGAGCGGAAAAGCCCGGGTTAGCCAGAACAGTATGATACAACATACAAATAAAAGCAAGAGCAAACTTGCATCGTATAAATTATCAGTCCCAATTGATTGGTAGAGGTTAACAAATGATCCAATCAAACCTGATAATAACAACAATGTAAGAATTACATGATAGCTAAGCAGAAAACGTGTGTGATTTTTAAAATTTTGTTCCATAATTATTTGTTTGTGATTTTAAATTCTGTTCTTCTGTTATTTTTTCTATTTTCTTCAGTTGAATTATCATTAATCGGAAGCCCTTCGCCAAAACCTTTATAACTGATCTTGTTTGAAGAAACATGATTGTTTACCAGATAATCATAAACCGTGCGGGCACGATTTTCTGAAAGTTCGAGATTAGACTTCTCATCGCCTATATCATCTGTATGTCCACCAATTTCGATAGTGACCGTAGGATTCTCTTTCATGAATCGAATCATCTGTTGCAATTCGGTTTTCGATTCAGGCAGGAGATTAAATTTGCCACTCTCAAAGAATATATTATTTAGAATTACAAGTCCGCCAATTTCAATTTTCTGTAAAGGAATCTCTAAAATAAATGGTTTATTACTCGAATTAAGATTAGGGGTGAAGTGCTGGGAATAAAAAAGGTAACCGTCTTTTGAAACATTTAATCCATAAGACTTGCCAGCCAACATAGTCGCCAGAAATTCACCTGTCTCTGGATCAGCAATATCGTCAAAAATTGCCTTCCCATCTTTAAGATTAATGATTTCGACTTTTGCATCTACAATGTCCTTTGTGATTTTATCAAAGACAAGACCTTTAACATAAGTTACAATATTGGGTCTCATAGCTTCCGGCAATTGGAATGAGTAAATATCAAGTCCACCAAATCCACCCTTCTGGTTCGTAGAAAAGAATGCAAGTTTGCCATTACTGCTAATACTTAAACCGCTCTCTTCACCAAAAGTATTGATTGGATAGCCCAGATTCTGGGGTTTCTTCCAACCTGTCTGAACCTCATCCTTAATAAGCTTTCTGCTGATGAATAGATCCTTATTTCCGAGTCCGGGCCATCCGTTGGAAGAGAAATAAAGGCTTTCATCATCCGTATGAATAAATGGCGATTGCTCATCGTAGGAGGTATTTATATCCGGTCCAAGATTTACGGGGATACTCCATGATCCACCAATATTAAGTTCAGATTTCCATATATCATAACCCCCGTATCCTCCATTGCGGGTACTTACAAAGTATAAGGTGCGACCATCGGCACTGATAGATGGCTGAGATTCCCATCCAGGAGTATTTACCGGAGCACCTATATTAAAGGGTTTACTCCAGCCAGTTCCTTCCCATTTGGAAATGTATATATCACACCTGCCTAAGCCATCAGGACGGTTACAGCCAGTGAAAAACAAATAATTACCATCAGGTGAAATGCATTGAGCTCCTTCATTGTAATTAAACGTATTGATCTCTTTGCTCAGATATTCTGCTTTAGTCCACAGGCTGTCACGTTTGACACTTTTGAAAAAATCTTCGTTTCTGTTAGTCTGACGAGTAAAAATGATCATTTTCTCATCAGCAGTTATTACTGGCAAATATTCTTCTTCTTTTGAATTAATTCCCGGACCCAGGTTGATGGGTTTAAAACTTACCGGATTCTTGATTGCATCAAGACTGAAAGTACAATCTGCAATATATTTTATTGTTTTTTGTTTGCTTTCGTTACTCAATCCCGGGTAGGATAGATATTTATTGAAATGTTCATAGGCATTGGCATAATTTCCTGTATTTAATTCGCTTTCAGCAATACCAAAATAGGTCAGAGTTAAAAATTCAGGATCTAATTCGATGACCTTCTGATAACTGATCAGGGCTTTGCTGTAATTTCCTGACTTCCGGTAAATATCGCCAAGCTGCTGATAGGCAGCAGTGAAATTTTTATCCAGGTTAACTGCCTGATTCAGTTCCGCAATTGCTTTTTCAAACAATTTGTAACTTAAAAATTGATTGGCCAGATTATATGATTTTTGCGCCTGTTTAACTGAAGAGGAAGTTTGTTTTTGTGCGAAACAAATACAAGGTAAAAGACATAATAATAGCAGTAATCTTTTCATTCTTATGAGACTTTCCCTTTATATGAAGGTAGAAAATATTCTGTATTAAGTCTATTGATTAATTTTTCAGGAACAATAAATTTTGGTTCGGGTTAATTCCTAACAGACAGCCAATAATAAAATTTAAAGAAGCTTAAGGAATATTAAGATATTTATGAGTCTGAAGGGAGATTTCCCATTTCGGGTTCTCCATAACATAATCTATGATCATTGGGATCACTTCTGATGATTTAGACCATTCAGGCTGAAGGTATAGTTTACAACCTTCTGCAACTGTAGCGGCATATTCTTCTGCCCATTTAAAATCACTTTTGTTAAATACAATCACTTTTAATTCTCCGGCCACGGGAGCGATATCCGGACGCGGGGCTTTGAATTTTTTTGGTGAGAGACAAATCCAGTCCCAGGTGCCTGAAAGGGGATAGGCACCTGATGTTTCAATAAAAGTCTTAATTCCTCTTTTCTGTAATTCTGAGGTAAGATATTCCAGGTTATAAATGAGTGGTTCTCCACCAGTTACCACTACTGCTTTACCGGGATATTTTTCAGCATTTTTAACGATTTGATCTGTGTCAGTTAATGGATGCAATTCTGCATCCCAGCTTTCCTTAACATCACACCAGTGACAACCCACATCACATCCGCCTAATCGAATAAAATAGGCTGCTTTTCCGGAATGAAATCCTTCTCCCTGTATGGTATAAAAGTCTTCCATTAGTGGTAGTAAAGTGCCGTCGGGTGGAATTTGGTGTGCCATTTTATAATTTAGAGCGCAAATATACTTAAGTTTAGGCTATCAATCTTGTGCAAAACAGATAGAGACATAATGCTGACAATTTAATTTGTTTATGAACTGGTTAAAGATACTCCCCGCAAGCATCTATGTTTCTGAAGATTTTATCAGAACAATAGAGGTATCCGGAAGAAAACTATGTATTGTGAAAGCAGGAAAGGAATATTTTGCTGTACAAAACAAATGTCCCCATGCTGGTGCTGAACTGAGTAATGGATGGTGTTCCTCAGGTAAACTTGTATGTCCTTATCATCGCCATGAATTTGATCTTAAAACAGGGCGCGGTGCTGAAGGACAAGGCAATTATATTGATACTTATCCGCTTGAAGTGAGAGAGGACGGACTTTATATTGGAATTTCAAAACCCTGGTGGAAATTCTGGTAAAATTAGGTTCTTATTTGAAGAGATATTTTTTGCAAAATTCTTCACTATTCAATATTTCAATTTCAGAAAAATAGAAATCTGTTTTATTTTCAGTGATTATGCAGTCACACTTACTTTCCAAAGCAGCATAATATTCTAATCCATCCTCAAAATCATGAATGGAAGGATTATTTACACAATTTAAGACTGCTTCACATGAGTTTGATGCAATTTGAATGTGCTCTGATAAAACTTTTATTTTAGACTTTGCAACAGTACTTTTATGTTTTTTTTCTGCAAAATAATAGGCAATAGCCATACAAATTGGGGAAGTCAGTAAGCTGAATTTCTTGTTTCCTGCAAGGCTCAATATTCTTGCTGAATTTGTAAAAACGGGATATTCCTTATTCAAAACAGAAACAAGAATGTTGGCATCCAGGAAAATTTTCATTTTCTTGTATCGAAAAATTCCATTTTAGCTGATTTTCTACTTCGTTTAGTTTGATATTCAGCTTTGCCTTCGGCAATTAGATTTACCCAATCAGCTATGGGATATTCTTCGAGGGATTGGTAATCAGTTGAAGTAACTTTTGTTAATAGAAATTCTATGAGCCTCGACAGACTTATGTCGTTTTGTTCTGCATACTTTTTTGCTTTGTTAATGACCTCTTCATTAAAGCTAAGCGTTAATTTAGCATTCATAATAAACTCCTTTCTCTTTTACTACAAAAATAATATTTATTACGTATAAAAATAAAATTAATTACGTAAATTTAATATATTTCTTTTTTTGCAGAAGCCAGGGTATTTTTAAGCAAGCCCACAATGGTCATTAAGCCAACACCTCCAGGAACAGGAGTGATCCATGAACTTTTGGGAGCTACATTTTCAAAATCGACGTCGCCGTAAAGTTTGAAACCTGATTTGGTTTCAGTTGATATCTCACGATTCATGCCCACATCAATGACAATGGCACCTTCTTTAACCATGTCGGCGGTAATGAAATTCTTTTTACCGATTGCAACAATAAGTATGTCAGCATCCAGACTATATTTTTTAATATCCGGGGTTTTGCTGTGGCAAATGGTAACTGTGCAATTTCCGGGATTAGTATTCCTTGCCATCAAAATGCTCATCGGTGAACCTACGATATTACTTCTGCCAACAACCACACAATGTTTACCGGCAGTATCGATCCCATATTCCTGAAGCATTAATAAAATACCATAAGGAGTTGCGGGTAAAAAGGAGGGTAGGTTACGCTGCATCCTGCCGAGGTTAACCGGATGAAAGCCGTCTACATCCTTTTCGGGGGATATTTTTTCTGTGACCTTGTCTGCAGAAATATGCTTTGGAAGAGGGAGTTGTACAAGTATGCCATCTGTTTCGGGATCTTGATTTACCTCCTCTATTTTCAGGAGTAATTCTTCTTCGCTGATTGTATTCTCAAAGCGATACAAGGTTGAATTAAAACCAACCTTTTCACAGTTTTTAATTTTACTGGCCACATAGGTTTCTGATCCTCCATCATGCCCAACAAGTATAGCCACCAGATGTGGTTTACGGCCTGTATTCTTTAAAATTTCGGCCGCCTCGATTGCGATTCTTTCCTTTAGCTTTTCTGAAACAAATTTACCGTCGAGTAATTGCATTTTTTTAAAATATGGTATTTATTAACAATTAGTGGCTTATTAACATGTTATTTTCGCAATTCGCGTAATGCGAAATAATGACATTAATCTAACTTCAGGACAGCCATAAAGGCTGTTTGAGGTATTTCGACATTACCAACTTGTCTCATTCGCTTCTTACCTTTTTTCTGCTTTTCAAGTAGCTTGCGTTTCCGCGAAATATCACCGCCATAGCATTTTGCGGTTACATCTTTTCGCAGGGCTTTTACAGTTTCGCGGGCAATAATTTTAGCACCGATCGATGCCTGAATAATGATCTCAAACTGCTGACGTGGAATAAGTTCCCGTAGTTTTTCACAGATCTTTTTCCCAAAATTATAGGAGTTCGTTCTATGAATCAATGAGGAAAGAGCATCTACGGGTTCACTGTTCAGGAGTATATCCAAACGCACCAGGTCAGACTGACGGTAACCGATCTGATGGTAATCAAATGAAGCATAACCTTTGGAAATTGTTTTTAACCGATCATAAAAATCGAATACAATTTCACCCATCGGCATCTCAAAGATCAGCTCAACCCGGTCGGAAGTAAGGTAGGATTGATTGACTATTGTACCACGTTTCTGAATACAAAGCGACATGATCGATCCTACAAATTCTGATTTAGTGATAATATTTGCTTTAATATAAGGTTCTTCAACATGATCCAGTTTACTTGGATCAGGCAAATCAGATGGGTTGTGTACATCGATCTCCAAACCTTTTGAAGTGAAAGCCTTATAAGATACGTTTGGAACAGTGGTGATCACTGTCATATCGAATTCTCGTTCCAGTCGCTCCTGAATAATCTCCATGTGAAGCATTCCCAGGAAACCGCAACGGAAACCAAATCCCAAAGCTGCTGATGATTCAGGCTCGAAAACAATAGAAGCATCATTAAGCTGCAGTTTGTGCATACTCTCCCGAAGTTCCTCGTACTCATCAGTATCAACCGGATAGATACCTGCAAATACCATTGGCTTTACTTCCTCAAATCCTTTTATCGGTTCTGAACTTGGTTTATCCTTGTGGGTAATCGTATCTCCGACTTTAACTTCACGTGCTTCTTTTATACCAGAAATGATATAACCAACATCACCGGTTTTAATCACATCTTTTGGTTTCTGAGTCAGCTTTAATGTCCCTACTTCCTCTGCGATATAATCCTTATCGGTTGCTACAAACTTCACCCTATCGCCCTTGCGAATCTCTCCGTTAAGGACTTTATAATAGGCAATAATACCTCTGAAAGAGTTAAAAACTGAGTCAAATATCAAAGCCTGTAATTCCCCATCAGGATTTCCCTTTGGAGCAGGAATCCGTTCAATAATGGCTCTTAAAATATTATCTACCCCTAAGCCGGTTTTGCCCGATGCAGGAATAATTTCTTCACGTTTACAGCCGATCAATTCAATGATCTGATCCTTTACTTCTTCGGGCATGGCTCCGGGAAGATCCATTTTATTCAGAATTGGAATAATCTCCAGATCATGTTCTAGTGCCAGGTATAAATTAGAGATGGTTTGTGCTTGTATCCCCTGAGAAGCATCAACGATAAGCAGGGCACCCTCACAGGCAGCAATTGAACGGGATACTTCATAGGAAAAATCCACGTGACCCGGTGTATCGATCAGATTGAGAATATAGGGCTGACCATCCTGAATATAATCCATTTGGATTGCATGACTCTTTATGGTAATTCCCCGCTCACGTTCCAAATCCATATCATCAAGCAATTGAGCCTGCGATTCACGCTGGGTGATAGTATTAGTGTACTCCAGAAGACGGTCAGCCAGAGTGCTTTTACCGTGATCAATATGAGCAATTATGCAAAAGTTACGTATATACTTCATTTGAGCCGCAAATATAGTTTATTAAGCTCAATTTTTATTCCTATAAATGAATTCAAGGCCCTGATTAGTTTAGCAGCTCAAGCCAATTGTACACCTGAAATTATTTGTAATTTTTTTAATGCACCTTTCTTAATAGCTAATTTTTTTTTCTATTTTGGGAAATAATCACATTATAACATTACAAGAATTCATGACCATTGGTATTTTACTTGAGCCCATCCCGGAAACACGGGTATCATTAATTCCCGAACATATTTCAGTCCTGAAAAAACAAAATATAAATGTATTAGCCGAAAGCAATTGTGGCGCAAATGCATTTGCACCTGACTCATTATATTCTGACCAGGGTGCAGAGATTAGCTCAAGAGATAATGTTTTAAAAAATGCAGACATTTTATTAAGTATACATCCTCTGAGCGAGGATGATCTTAAGAAGGCAAAAAAATCTGCTGTGATATTGGGTGTTTTTAATCCGCTGGCTAATTTCGATTTAATTAAGAACTGGGCCGGGCTTGGATTCACAACATTCAGCATGGATATGTTGCCTCGAACAACCAGGGCTCAAAGTATGGACATCCTGAGTTCTCAGGCGAATATTGCGGGCTATAAAGCTGTAATTCTTGCCGCAATGCAACTTCCGAAATATTTTCCAATGTTCATGACAGCAGCAGGAAGTATTGCCCCTGCAAAAGTGATGATTCTGGGGGCTGGGGTTGCCGGTCTGCAGGCTATTGCCACTTCAAAACGTTTGGGTGCAGTTGTTGAAGTTTTTGATACCCGTCCGGCAGTAAAAGAAGAAGTAATGAGTCTGGGAGCCAAGTTTATAGAAGTGGAAGGTGCTTTGGATGCTTCAAAGGCTGGTGGGTATGCAGTTGATCAGACCGAAGAATATAAACAAAAGCAACAAGCACGAATAGCTGAAGTTGCATCTAAAGCAGATGTAATTATAACAACTGCACAGATTCCGGGTAAAAAAGCCCCGATTCTATTGCCCGACAGTATTTTGGATAATATGAAGGTTGGTTCACTTATTATCGACCTTGCTTCAATCACCGGAGGTAATACGACCAGAACTAAAGACCGTGAAACTGTAGTATATAAAAATGTAACAATCATTGGTAATTCAAATTTACAGGGAACTATGCCATCCGATGCAAGTAAATTGTATGGAAAGAATATTTTAAACTTTCTTCAGCTAATAATCGGTAAAGAGGGACAACTTAATTTGAATTTTGAGGATGATTTGGTTAAAGGTACCTGCATCACCAATAATGGTGAAGTGTGTAATGATAGGGTGAAGGAATTGACAGGGAGTAAGTTGTAATTTATAAGTTTTAAGTTGTAAGTATTGGGTTTTGAAAATAACTCAATTACTAAATCATATTATTTAATTGTTAATACATCATATGGAGGATATATTCAACTGGCTGAGCCAGCATCAGCAAATGATTTACATTGTTATTCTGAGTGTCTTTCTTGGAATTGAGGTCATTGGCAGAGTTCCAAGTGTTTTACATACACCATTAATGAGTGGTGCCAATGCGATTCACGGCGTGGTCATAATTGGAGCTATCATAGTGATGGGGAAGGCAGAAAGTGATAATTTACTTGCTCTCGTTTTGGGCTTCCTTGCTGTGATTCTGGGAACGCTGAATGTTGTGGGTGGTTTTGTAGTGACGGATCGTATGCTTGAAATGTTTAAAAAGAAAAAATAAGAAACCTGATTTATAACGAATCTGTTTTAATCCAACCTTATAAAATTCAGAAATAGAGTACAATGGAATTAAATATCTTGATTATTTGTTACCTGATTGGTTCCGTAACCTTCATTATTGGTTTAAAGATGTTAAGTCATCCGGAAAGTGCAAGAAAAGGTAATCTTATTGCTGCTGCCGGCATGGCTGTTTCTATTTTTGGTACGATCTTTCTTTATGAAGAAGGCGGTCATAAGTTGGGGAATTACGCCTGGATCTTTTCTGCCTTAATCATAGGTACAATTTTAGGTACCATGGCCGCAAAGAAAGTTAAAATGACGGCTATGCCCGAGATGGTGAGTTTATTTAACGGTATGGGAGGGGCCTGTGCCGCCCTGATTTCCATTGTTGAATTTGACCATCTTTCTCATCAGGTTCAGGCCGGAGCTACCGCAGACAGGGGAATATTACTGATTATTTTTGCCGGATTGATTATAGGAACCATTTCGTTTGCCGGTAGTATGGTTGCATGGGGTAAATTAAATGGTAAAATAAAAGACTTCTCATTCAATGGCCAGCATATTGTTAACCTGGTTATTTTCGGTGTTATAATCGCGTTATCAGCTTATCTGATCATTTCCCTTGACACTGTAGCAAGTACATTGTTTTATGTCATATTTACCTTGTCGATCGTTTACGGACTCTTTTTCGTTTTCCCGATTGGTGGTGCAGATATGCCTGTCGTTATTTCTCTGCTGAACTCATTTACCGGGGTTGCCGCAGCATTCGGAGGTTTCCTGTATGATAATCCGGTGATGTTAACCGGTGGTATACTAGTTGGATCTGCAGGTACTATTCTGACCATTCTGATGTGTAAAGCGATGAACCGACCATTAAGCAATGTCTTAATAGGTTCATTCGGTGGTTCTTCTGCCGCATCATCCGGCAAGGAACAGGGAGCATACAAAGAGATCAGTATCAGCGACTCTGCAGTGGTGATGAGTTATGCTAAACGGGTAATGATCGTGCCGGGATATGGACTTGCAGTTGCTCAGGCACAGCATGTTTGCCATGAGCTTGAAAAATTACTGAGCGATAAAGGTGTTGAAGTTAATTATGCTATTCATCCGGTTGCAGGACGTATGCCCGGCCATATGAATGTATTACTTGCCGAGGCCGATGTGGATTATGCCAGATTGCTGGAAATGGAACAGGCAAATGAAGAGTTTCCAATGACTGATGTCGTTTTGATCTTAGGTGCTAATGATGTAGTCAACCCGGCAGCAAAAACAGATCCAGCTTCTCCGATTTATGGTATGCCTGTTCTGGATGTAGAACTTGCTAAACTTGTGATTATTAATAAACGAAGCATGAATCCAGGATATGCGGGGATCGAAAATGAACTATTCTTTCAGCCTAAATCTTCGATGCTTTTTGGTGATGCCAAATCTGTGCTTCAACAGCTGGTTACTGAAATCAAAACACTTTAATTAAGCTAAAAGTCTGAAGCTGAAAGGATAAAGCTGGATTCGCATTCAACTTTCTGCTTTTAGATTAAAGCATTCTGCTTTTAGCTTCTACTCGGCTCTTTTCAGGCCATATTTCTCAATCTTACTGTAAAGATGACTTCTTTGAATATCTATGGCATCAGCCGTTTTGGATACATTCCAGTTGTTTTTTTCCAGTTTGTATTTGATGTAATCCTTTTCGGCGAAATCTTTATACTCCTGAAAGCTGGTGAACTGATCAAAATTTTGATGGGAGGCTGCCGGGCTGCTGTTAGAGCCTGATGAAAAAGAAGATGGATTCGCATAATTAATAACATCAGCTTCTGTTATTAATTTATCACTTAAAATAATCAATCGCTCAATCATATTGCGAAGCTCCCGGATATTACCGGTCCAGGTCATAGCTTGCAAAGCAATTATTGCAGAATCACTGATTTTTTTAACCGGCATACCATAATCATTACATATTTCTTCACAGAAACTTTGAGCAATAAGTGGTATATCATCTTTCCGGTCAGTTAAAGGAGGTACATGAATCAAAATCACACTCAACCGATGATAAAGATCCATTCTAAAACTTCCGGCTTCAATTTCCTTCTCCAGGTCTTTATTTGTTGCAGCTATTACTCTTACATCAACATCAATTTCTTTTTCGCCACCCACGCGGGTTACTTTATTTTCCTGAAGTGCACGAAGAACTTTTGCCTGGGCTGAAAGGCTCATATCGCCAATTTCATCTAGGAATAAAGTACCACCATTGGCTTGTTCAAATTTACCAATTCTTTGTTTGATGGCTGAAGTGAAAGATCCTTTTTCATGACCAAATAGCTCGCTTTCGATTAATTCCGAAGGTATTGCTGCACAATTTACCTCAACTAAAACAGAATTTGCTCGGTTTGATTTTTCATGTAACCAGCGGGCAACAAGTTCTTTTCCGCTTCCATTGGCACCAGTAATGAGTACTCTGGCATCAGTAGGGGCCACCCTTTCAATTGTACCTTTAATTCGTTCAATGGCTGCTGAATTGCCCAGCATTTCGCGCGTTTTGCTGACCTTGCGCTTTAAAACTTTAGTTTCTGTTACGAGAATTTTACGCTCTAATGCATTTCTTACTGTAATCAGTAAGCGATTAAGATCAGGTGGTTTTGAAATAAAGTCATAGGCGCCTTTTTTGCTGGCTTCTACTGCTGTTTCAATTGTTCCATGACCCGAGATCATAATAAATGGCAAATCTGGCTGAATTTTTAGTCCTTCGGTAAGAACCTCCAACCCATCCATTTTATTCATTTTAATATCGCAAAGAACCAGATCATATTCATTTTTGCTGATCAGTTCCAAAGCATCGATTCCATTATCAATGTCCTCTACCTGGTATTCCTCGTATTCAAGAATTTCTCTTAAAGTACTTCGGATTGCCCGCTCATCATCAATGATTAATATTTTTGCCATTAGTACAGAAGATTTTTAATATACTTCGGTTAAATACCGAATTTCAGAATCATATCTTCTATCACAAACAAGATGCCGAAAACCCTATTATTCAGGACTTTTGTAAAATAAAAAAATGCAAGCCTGTAAGCCGGGTTCTGTATCCGCCCAGGGCGGTATCTATCATTTATCTGGTCGCACAATTGCTTGCGAGATCTAACGACCTACCCATTCCGGATAACCCCGTTTGTACGGGACAAGGAAGCGAGCAACTTCACTTCCGGAACCTATTTGGTCTTTCAACTCCTGGGGTTTACCGTACTGCATATCACCATGCAATACCGTGAGCTCTTACCTCACGTTTTCACCTTTTCCCCCAAAACAAAGTTTGAGGGTAGTATATTTTCTGTGGCACTTTCCGTCACCGCCTTCGCGATTCCTTCCCGTTAGGAAGCAGGATGCTCTATGTTGCCCGGACTTTCCTCTCTCCCGCAAATGCAGGACAGCGATAGATCGGCTTGCTCTGCAAAGATAGTGAATTGTTATTAATGCTTTATGCGGGTAAGATTTTTGTCAAGTCTGATAACACTTTTCAGTATTGCATTACTCGCTGAATGGAAGAAATCCTGGTTTATATTGGCAAAATCATCACTTGGTTTATGATAATCCTCATGATCTTCAACACCAAAATAAATGAAAGGAATCTTCTCCATCGCAAATGGTCCATGATCGCTTTGCATAGTCCAGTCATCTTTCCCTGATCCCGGTTCATCATGCCCAAATCTGATCCTGATACCCGTATTTCTATCAGCATGCTCAAGAATTTCTTTTAGCACCGGGCTTGTGTAAGTACCGGCGGCATAAAGTTCAGACTTGTCATTATGAGAAACCATATCCAGATTGATATTTAGTTTTATATTTTCCCTCGAAGGAACAGGACTTTTCAAAAAGGAATAGGCACCTTGTAAACCCATTTCTTCGGCGTCAAAGGCAATAAATAGTAGCGTATTTTTGGGTTTATGTTGTTTAAAATATTCTGCAATTGATAATATGGCAGCAACACCTGAAGCGTTATCATCAGCCCCGTTAAAAATTTCAGAATTATTCATTCCAACATGATCATAATGTGCTGAAATTACGATTACCCGATCCGATTTGCCTTTAATGTATCCAATAAGATTAACACCATTGATTTCTTCGTTCATCCGGTTTTGGAACGCAAATGGATGCTTAAAGTCTTTGTTGTAGGCATTAAGGCCGATTCCCTTAAATCTGTTTATGATATATTCAGCAGCCATGAAATTTCCCCGGCTGCCTGTTTTCCTGCCCTCATACTTATCGGATGATAGGGTTTCAATATCATTAAGCAATATTTTCCGGTCAATATTTTGTGCATTTGCACTATAAACTGAAAATAATATCAGAATTGTTATGAGGTTCTTCATTTTTTGATTTTAAACAAGTCTAGAATTTTATCAAAATCAATGTGCTTGGCTTTTGATAGAATTTTAAGCTACTTCACGAATATCAACAGCCACAACCCGTGAAACTCCCTGTTCTGCCATAGTCACACCATAAATAATATCCGTACTGGCAATGGTTCGCTTGTTATGTGAAACAATTATAAACTGCGACTGATCTGAAAATTCTCTTATTATATTATTGAATTTATCAATATTGGTATCATCCAACGGTGCATCAACCTCATCGAAAATACAGAATGGGGCTGGTTTTAACAGGTATAATGAGAAGAGCAATGCTGTGGCTGTGAGTGTTTTTTCACCTCCTGATAATTGATTGATGGATAAGGGCCTCTTACCCTTCGGTCGGGCAAGTATATCAATGTCTGACTCGAGCGGATTAGAAGGATCTGCCAATACCAGGTCGCAGCTGTCTTCTTCATTGAAAAGTGAACGGAAAACCTGTATAAAATGAGTCCTAACATCGCTGAAGGCTGCCATAAACTTCTCCTTTGCCGTATCATCAATTTCTTTAATTGTTTGCAATAAAGATGATTTGGCTTCAGCCAGATCTTTTTTCTGGGATTGAATAAAGTTATAGCGCTCATTCATTTCCTGATAGGCTTCCATAGCCATAGGATTTATTGCACCAAATTCATCCATTTGTCTTTTTATACGTTCAGTCTTTAATCGAATATCCTGCTCATTATCATTATTTTGCTCATAACTTTCCTCATCAAGTAGTATATAAATATCAACATCGAATTCGACTGACAATCTCTCCTTTAAGGCATTTAATTCTAGTTTTATCGCTGTTTTATGATCTTTAAGTTCAGCCGACACAATTTCTGCCTGTTCTTTATTTCTGCGTAATAAACTTATTTTTTCTTCCATCTCAGTAATCTGCAATTTGGAAGCATAATAACTTTGTTCTGCCTCATTAACAGCCGCTTCGAATTCCTCTTTTTGAATATACATCGATATCAGATCTTCATCAGAATGATCTGCATGCTGAAATGTTTCTTTAATAACTGCTTGTGTTTTTTCAAATTCGGTTTGATTTAAGCCGATACGTGTTTCCAGATTTTTCTGCTGACTCTCACGGTATTCAAGATCTTTTTCTAAACTTGAAACTTTGTTTTGCTGCTGGTGAAAGCGGATATTCTCCTGATTATAAAGTGCCGACTTTGAATTTAAAAATTCTGCAAGCTCGCTATAGCTTTGCTGGTCGTTTAGAACTTGATCCTGTTTAATTTGTTTGCTGACCTTTAGTTCAGCAAGAAGCGGTTCAGATGAAAGAAGTTCATTAGCTATACTGATTATTTTTTGCCCGATATCCTGTTTTCTGTTCAGACTGTTTTCAATGAAAGCAAGGTATTGTTCCTGTTTGGTTTTCACAGATGTAAATTCATTGCTTAATCTGTTGATTTCCGATTGTAATTCCTGAAGAAGGTCTTTGTTTGAAGAATCTATAAGATCCCTTAATTTGAGTTCTTCTTCAGCAATTGTGTTCTTTTGTTTAACAATTAAAGTCTCAGCAGTATTGATCTCTTTTGAGAGTTTTTCGAGATTTTTTGCCCTCCCGATTCGTTTACCTTCAAAAAGTCCGACAGAACCTCCCGACATTCCAAATCTTGTTTTTGTAAACATCCCGGTCTTACTTAAGATGACAACCTGCTCTGATGGTAAGGCCGAGCGAAATTCATTTTCTTCACCTGATTGCAGCAAATAGACATTATAAAGCAGCATTTCACAGAGCGGACGGTATTTATTGTCAGTATCAATTATTTCTAAAGCAGGAATAAGGTCCTTGCGCCCGGTAATTACTGATGGTCGTTTTGGAGCTAAATTCAGAGCCTCCAGAATAAAAAAATTGGCCCTGCCTCTGGATGAATCATTTAGTAGTTGAATGGCCTGGACTGCCTCTGCCTGACTTTCTACAACATAGTGGTTCATGACCGGTTCGAGGTAGTTTTCAATGGCTATGCGGTATTCCTCTCTGCAAAAAAGAATGTCAGAGAAAAGTGGAGCCTGTTTTGTCCAGCCTGCATTTTTTTTCAGAAAACGAATAGACTCTGGAAATCCTTCCAGATTATCAACCATAGATTTTGTGAGGTTGTACTCATTCTGTTTGGAATCGAGTTTTCGGCTCTCATGATTAATGATTTCTTTCTGTTCCTTAAGGTATTCAGTACTACGATGAATTTGCCGGTCAAGCTCATCCTCGAGTTCTTTATTTTGGATATAATCGCTTTGTTTACTTTCCAGTATGCTCCTTAACTCGGAAATAACCTTGTTAAATTCATTGAGTTCAATTTCTTTCGATTCAGTATCGGCCATATTCCGGCTGCTTTCCTGATGAAGCGCTTCCTTTTGAATGTTCAGTATCGCAATCTCTTTTTCTAACTTATATACCTGATTCTGGAGTTCATTATTTTCAATGCTGATTGTATCAAGTGCTGCTTTTGATTTTTGCTGTTCAGATCTTAATTCAATGATTCCCTGATGCTGATTCTCTGTTGAAATACGAAGCTTCTCAAGAATTTCACTTTCCTGTAAATGTTCTTCATTTAATCGTTTTTGATTGTAAAAGACATGGTTAAGTTGATTTTGATCTTTTTCAAGTTCTTCACTTAATCTTGTTCTTTTGTCTTCCAGAAAGCGTAATTGCTCATTTTTTAATTTCTTATCACTCTCATAAGTACGAATCTTGGCAATAAACTCATTTGTAGCCTTCTGCTGAATGGAAAGATTTTTTTCGAGATTCAGGTTTTCAAATTTAACTTTCTGTAAAAATGCTTCCAGATTGCTGATTTCAGTATTTATTCCGCTGCTTTCAACAGAATGTTGTTGCTCCTTATCTTCAAGTCTGGTTAAGGATTCTCTAAATCCAATGATTCGATAGGAGGCAAGGTTCAAACTTAATGTTTTGTATTGTTCCTTGAGCCTGTAATATCTCTCTGCTTTTTTAGCTTGATTTTCAAGAGTTTTCAGATTTTTTTCGATTTCAAACAAAAGGTCCTCAACACGACTAAGGTCTGCTTCAGTATCTTTAAGTTTATTAAAGGTTTGTTTTTTCCTCAGCTTGTATTTGGATATACCTGATGCCTCCTCAAAAAGAGCCCTTCTGGAATTGTCTTTATTCGCAATGATCTCATCGATCATTTTCAACTCGATAATTGAGTAAGAGTCTGATCCTATACCTGTATCGAGAAATAGATCTGTTATGTCCTTTAAGCGGCACTGTACATCATTTAATCGGTATTCACTTTCCCCTGAACGATATAGTTTACGGGTTATAGTTACCTTTGTGAAATCAGTTGGAAGTATGTTTTTGGTATTATCGAACGTAAGGGAAACTTCGGCAAGATTAGAAGGCTTGCGTGTTTTCGTTCCGTTAAAAATGATATTTTCCATTTTCTCGGAACGAAGCATACGGGTACTCTGTTCTCCAAGTACCCAGCGGATAGCATCTACAACATTTGATTTTCCGCAGCCATTAGGACCAACAATAGCAGTAACACCATCATTGAAATTGATCGTGATCTTATCGCCAAAGCTTTTAAAACCTTTGATTTCCAGTTGGGTAAGCTGCATTTTCTTCTTTCCGCACCCGGCGGTTCATGATTAGTTTTGAGGGTTCAATTTATAAAATTCTCCATATCTATTATTAATTTATACCATGAAATCGTAAGTATTTTTTACGATTACAAAATGTATTTTTAGGCAGGAAATGAACATTCAAATTTAATTATATAAAACTATGGAATACAGACGTTTAGGCAAATCAGGTTTAAAAGTAAGTGCCCTTTCATTAGGAAGCTGGTTAACTTTTGGGCAACAGATAGAAGATAAGGTGGCCGAAGAATTAATGGACATCGCCTACGAAGGTGGAGTAAATTTCTTTGATAATGCAGAAGGCTATGCCGGAGGGAAGTCGGAAATTGTTATGGGGAACATTTTAAAAAAGAAAAAATGGGACCGTAGTTCTTACATTGTATCCAGTAAGATCTTTTTCGGGGCCGAGGAGAAAAAACCTAATATGATCGGGCTTTCAAAAAAGCATTTGTTTGAAGGGACTCATAACGCCCTTAAACGCTTGCAACTTGACTATGTGGATTTGATCTATTGCCACAGACCTGATAAGGAAACCCCAATAGAGGAAACTGTTTGGGCGATGCATCAACTGATTCAACAGGGAAAAGCATTGTATTGGGGTACATCCGAATGGAGTGCTCTGGAAATAATGCAGGCTCATTATTTTGCTGAAAAAAACCATCTGGTTCCGCCGGTGATGGAACAGCCTCAGTATAATATGCTATGGCGTGATAAAATGGAAATGGAGTTTTTATTATTGTTCAGAGATTTCGGAATGGGCACAACAATCTGGAGCCCAATGGCTTCCGGATTACTTTCTGGCAAATACAATAATGCAGATCCCAAAGATGCAAGATTCAGTATGGATAATCTGGAATGGTTGAGAAACAGACTACTGGTAGAAGCTAACATACATAAGGTTAAATTATTGCAGGCAGTTGCTGAGCGAATGAATACATCTCTTGCTAAACTCGCCATTGCCTGGTGTTTAAAAAATCCTAATGTCAGTACTGTAATTTTAGGAGCTTCAAAGGCTGCACAATTAAAAGAAAATCTCACTTCCCTCGAAGTGGTGCCTTTGCTGACTAATGAAATTATGATGGAAATTGATGAAATTACAGGAACCAAACCTCAGGTTATAATTCCTTAGATAAAATAAGGCTGACAGGGTTCCAAACCCTGTCAGCCTTTCAACCCTGTCAGCCTTATAAAATTTCAGTTAATTTAAAGGTATCCTTTACGCGGATGCCTTTTTCTGTTTCCTGCAGGGTGCAACATTCATTTACCGGGTCGTGTTCCAGATACAGGATATAGTCGTTCTCGACAGCTTCAGTCAGAAATTTCTTCTTCTCATTAAGGGTCTTGAGCGGAAACATATCATAAGACATTACATAAGGCATCGGAATATGTCCAACAGAAGGGAGCATATCAGCCATGTAAAGTATGGTCTTTCCTTTGTAACTGATCTGAGGCAACATCATTGCATCAGTATGCCCGTATGCAAAGCGAATTTTAATGTGTTCTGTGAAAGATACACCATCGATGCTGTCAATGAATTTAAGTTTACCACTTTCCTGAATCGGAAGGATATTTTCTTTCAGAAATGAAGCCTTTTCCCGGTCATTGGGATTGACGGCCCATTCCCAGTGTTCCATGTTGCTCCAAAATATGGCGTTCTTAAAAGCAGGAACAAGACTTCCGTCTGTAAGTTTTTCAATAGAGCCACCACAGTGGTCGAAATGAAGATGGGTGAGAAATACATCTGTGATCTCATCTTTGGTAAAACCGTGATTTTCCAGGGATTTTTCAAGAGTATCTTCACCATGAAGGTAATAATGCTTCAAAAATCGCTCATCCTGTTTGTACCCAATTCCATTGTCAATCAGAATTTTACGATCTCCATCCACGATAAGAAGGCAACGCATCGCCCAGTTGCATAGGTTATTCTCGTCTGCCGGATTGGTTTTCTGCCAGATTGATTTAGGTACTACCCCAAACATAGCACCACCGTCCAACTTAAAAAATCCAGCGTTTATGGTAAATAATTTCATTTCAGACTTTGCTTGAAAGTTTTAATCCAATGATTGAAGATATTAAAAGAAAGAGGAAAAACATCTTCCAAAAGTCGGTTGGATCTTTAAATAGTATTATTCCTGCAATAACAGAACCTGCAGCACCAATTCCAGCCCAAACAGCATAGGATGTTCCCATCGGAATGGTTTTGGATGCAAGGTATAACAAGTACATACTGATAGATACACTGATCAGAAAGCCCGCTATCCATAAAACAAATTCAATACCTGTTGCTTCCTTTGCTTTAGCCAGACAGCTTGTGAAAGCCACTTCAAATAAGCCACCGATGATGAGATAGATCCAGGCCATAGAGTTTAATTGAGACCCGATAGCTATCGGGTTGAGAGTGGAGAATGGAGAATCGGTAATTTTCAACACTCCACTCTCCATTCTCAATTATTAAAGGTGTATAACTTCACCGTACGCATCAGCAGCAGCTTCCATAATCGCTTCACTCATGGTAGGGTGAGGATGCACGGTTTTTACAATATCCATCCCGGTTGTTTCCAGTTTTCTGGCCACCACAACCTCAGCGATCATTTCAGTTACATTGGCTCCGATCATATGTGCGCCTAGGAATTCCCCATATTTGGCATCGAAAATTACCTTTACAAAGCCATCTTTAGCACCGGCAGCACTTGCTTTTCCGGAAGCAGAAAATGGAAATTTCCCTACTTTGATCTCATATCCGGCTTCCTTTGCAGCTTTTTCTGTATATCCTACAGATGCAATCTCAGGAGAACAGTATGTACATCCCGGTATATTATTGTAATTTAAAGGTTCAGGATGATGACCTGCAATCTTTTCAACACAAATAATGCCTTCGGCAGAAGCAACGTGTGCCAAAGCCTGACCCTTTACAATATCACCAATTGCATATACACCATCAATATTGGTTTTATAATAATCATCTACTTTAACACGCCCCTTTTCTACAATAACACCTACTTCTTCTAGTCCGATATTTTCAATATTTGGACTTACCCCAATAGCAGAAAGAACTATATCACATTCAATTGTCTCAGTTCCAACAGCCGTTTTTACAAGGACTTTACATCCGTTTCCTGAAGTGTCAACCGATTCAACATTGGTACCGGTCATCACGTTGATGCCTGCTTTTTTAAAGCTTCTCAATAGTTGTTTTGAAATATCTTCATCTTCCACAGGAACTATATTGTCAAGATATTCAACAATCGTAACCTTAGTCCCCAAAGCATTGTAGAAATACGCAAATTCAACTCCGATAGCCCCTGAACCAACGATTATCATAGATTTAGGCTGTTGTGGTAAAACCATTGCCTGACGGTAGCCGATCACTTTTTTTCCATCCTGTTTCAGGTTTGGTAATTCTCTTGACCTGCCTCCGGTAGCAAGAATTGTATGTTTGGCTGTATATTCCTTAATGGCACCATCCGGACCCTTAACTTCAACTTTTCCGCCTTTTTTTATTATTCCGGTTCCGGTAAGTACCTCAATTTTATTCTTTTTCATCAGGAACTGAACTCCTTTACTCATGCCATCCGCAACACCACGGCTTCGTTTAACTATGGCACCAAAATCAGCTGCAGCATCCTTAACACTTATTCCATAATCTGAAGCATGGTTTATGTATTCAAACACATTAGCACTTTTAAGTAGGGCTTTTGTGGGAATACAACCCCAGTTTAAACAAATTCCTCCCAGTGATTCACGTTCCACAACGGCAACTTTTAAGCCTAACTGAGATGCGCGAATAGCTGCCACGTAACCGCCGGGTCCACTTCCTATAACTATGATATCGTAGTTCATATTTTATTTAAATAATACAATAGAGATTCAGCGCAAATCTAACAAAATACTTATCGGGTTGAAAATATTTGATCGGACTATCAGCACAGATTCAATTCAAGAATGTTGAAAAGTGTAAATTGTCGAAAAATTTCCTGAAAATTAACATTAAGTTAATATTGGAACTGCCTAATATTCAGATTGGGTACCTATCTTTGTGCAGATTATAAAAAACCAATTAATCATTCTCACTTAAAATACAATTTATGAAGAAGTTTTTACTCTCAACGCTTGTTGTGGTATTTATTGCATTTAATCTGAATGCACAGGTAACAACAAGTAGTTTAACAGGTTCAGTCAGTAGTTCCAAGGAAACGTTAATTGGTGCTACAATCAAGGCCACACATCAGCCTACAGGAACTGTTTATGGAGCCTCCACAAATACAGATGGACGATTTACAATGCCTAACATGCGTGTTGGCGGACCTTACAAAATTGATGTAAGCTATATCGGGTTTCAAGCTCAGTCTTTCAATGATATCTATTTAAAATTAGGAGAGGCCTTTGTTTTAGACGTGAAGCTTACTGAAACCGGCCGGCAACTGGATGAAGTTGTGATTGTGGGGGGAAGAAGTGAAATTTTAAACAGTAAACGTACTGGAGCTGCTACCAACATTGGAAGAGAGCAAATTCTGACTCTTCCTACTTTAAATAGATCCTTACAGGATTTCACTCGTTTAACTCCTCAGGCAGGAGGAAACTCTAACTCTTTTGGTGGTGCAAACAATCGTTTTAATAATATCACAATTGATGGTGCTGTAAATAATGACGTTTTTGGATTGTCCTCATCAGGTGCTCCGGGTGGACAAGCAGGCACCCAGCCAATTTCACTTGATGCAATCCAGGAAATTCAGGTCGTATTAGCACCATATGATGTATCTCTGGGTAATTTTACGGGTGCGGGAGTAAATGCAATCACACGTTCGGGTACAAATACCTTCGAAGGTTCTGCTTATTTCTTTGGCAGAAATGAAAGTACAACAGGTAAAAATGTTTTAACAGGAGCAAAATCGTCCAATTTTACAGATAATCAATACGGGTTTCGAATTGGGGGGCCTCTGGTACAAGACAAATTGTTTTTCTTTATGAATGCTGAGATTGGCAGAAGAGCTGCGCCCTTAGCTAATAATGCAGGGGAAACAGGATCTGCGATTAGCCTGGCAACAGCACAGCAAATAGCCAATGTAACAAGTACCAGATACGGTTATGATGTTGGTTCATTTACCAACCAGGATATTGCCAGGGAAAATGACAAGTTCTTTACGAAATTGGACTGGAACATAAATGATAAGAACCAGTTAACTGCGAGATACAATTATATTGATGCTTTTGATGATAATATCACTCGTTCAGGAACTTTTTTCAATTTCGGTAACAATGCCTATAAATTTAGAAATAAGCAGAATGTGGCTATCGTTGAGTTGAGAACTAAGTTTAATGATAGATTATCTAATAACCTGATCGTAGGATATACGAAGATCAGAGATCAGCGCGACACAGAAGGAAATTTATTCCCTTCAGTTACTATCCTCGGCATTGATGGTATTTCTTCAAATAGCGCCGAATTTGGTTCACAAAGAAGTTCAGTTGCCAACGAACTCAATCAGGATATCTTTGAGATAACTGATAACGTGAAGTTAAACTTTGGCAAGCATAACATTACTTTAGGTACTCACAACGAATTCTTTCAATTCAGAAACCTGTTCATAAACAACCTTGCCGGTCGCTGGACATTTAACACCTTGGCAGATTACGTTAACAATGCTGCTCCAAGACAAGTACAGGCTACAGTTTCACGTATTGCGGGTAACCCAACTCCGGCAGCAGAATTTAATGCTGCTCAATTAGGATTTTACGTACAAGACGAATTTGAAGCCGCTAAAGGCTTAAGGTTGACCTTTGGTTTGCGTATGGACTTGCCGATTTTCGGTGATAAGCCGCTTAGAAATCCAATAATCGAAGCGTCTTTCCCCGGGTACAAAACTGACAGAACGCCAAGTACAAAACCATTACTTGCACCGCGTGTAGGATTTAATTATGATGTTTTGGGCGACAGAAGCTTACAATTAAGAGGTGGTACAGGTATATTCACTGGCCGTGTTCCATTCGTTTGGTTGTCAAATCAATACGGAAATAGCGGAATGTTATTTAGCACAGTTGATGTGCTTGGTACTGCAAATCCTGCACTACGTTTCATCGCCGATCCAAACAATCAGGCTTCCGCTGGTACCGGCTCAAACAGGGCAGAAGTCAATCTGGTATCTGAGGATTTCAAGATCCCACAAGTATTCAGAAGTAACCTTGCCGCTGATTTTAAATTACCTTATGGAATTATAGCAACCTTAGAAGGAATATATTCTAAAACTATTAATAATGTAGTATACAGTGATATAAACCTTAGACCTAATTCAGGTGCAGTTTTAAATCCAATATTTACAGGTGGAGCAGATGCAAGGTTAACCTACGGAGCTAAGGTTGATAATCCTAACTTTACAAATGTTGTACTTTTAGAAAATTCTAATAAAGGACACACTTATAGTCTGACTGCGCAACTTCAAAAGAACTTTAATAACGGTCTTTCTGCAATGATTGCATATACCAATACTGAAGCTAAGTCTGTTAATGATGGTGCAAGCAGCACCGCTCTTTCAAACTGGGAGTTTGTTCAGCAGGTGAATAATCCAAATAATCCGAATCTGGCGTCTTCTAACTTTCAGACGCGCCACAGGGTTATAGGATCGTTGGGCTATAATATTAGTTACGGAAAATCTAAACTTTTCAGTACAGGTATTGCTTTATTTTATGCAGGAATTTCCGGGCAGCCATTTTCTTACATATATAATGGTGACCTGAATGGTGACGGACGTTTCAGCAACGATTTGTTATTTGTACCGAAAACTCAGGCCGATATTAAGTTGCTGCCTTTAAATGCATCTGGTTCCAATCCGGCATTAACAACAGCTCAACAATGGACAGCATTGGATGCGTTCATAGAAAACGATCCATATCTTAAAACCAAAAGGGGTCAATATACTGACCGTAATGGTGCTGAAGTTCCTTTTCAGCATTCGTTTGATTTAAGAATCAGTCAGGATCTTGGTGGCGTGATCAAGGGTACAAAAAACAAAATACAGCTTACTTTTGATGTATTTAATGTTGGAAATATGGTCAATAAAGATTGGGGTAAAAGTTATTTTGTTACCAACCAGTCTTTAACTTTAGTTAATTACGTTTCAAATGCAAACCCTGCCAATGCAGGATTTACATTCAGAGCACCTGCTACAGGTGTTGGATATCAAACAGCTCCTTTTGCTTCCGCATGGTCTGGGCAATTTGGTGTTAGATATATTTTTAATTAATAATTTAATTCCAGACGTTTTAAACCCGTTCCTTTTGGAGCGGGTTTTTTCGTTTCTGAAATTTTGACCTGATAATATAACATTTAACGCTTCCGACTCTTATATTTGTCCCAACCAATTAAAAATCAATTTTATGAATAGATTAAAACATGTAGCATTATGGCTATTGCTACTTTCGGTGGGTTCGCCGTACCTGGTAAAAGCCGATGAAGGGATGTGGCTGCCAATGCTTATTGGCAAAAACTACGATCAGATGAAAAAGCAGGGATTCAAATTGACCCCTGAAGATTTGTATAGTGTAAATAAGGCGAGTATTAAAGATGCAATTGTTTCGTTCGGTGGTTTCTGTACCGGTGAAATTGTCTCAAAAAATGGCCTGATCTTAACTAACCATCATTGTGGATATGAAGCCGTTGCCTCAAATTCAACAGTAGAAAATAATATTCTGGATAATGGATTTTATTCAAAGTCATTCCAGGAGGAGAAACCTATCCAGGGACTCTTTGTTCGTTTCCTTGTTCGAATGGAGGATGTAACTCCTAAAGTTATGGCAGCTTTAAATGGAATAGAGGAAAAAGACAGAGCTGCAAAAATTGCAGAAATCAGTAAATCTATCACTTCCGATGCCACTGCCGGAACTACCCTGGAGGCAGATGTCAGAGATGTTTACAAAGCAAATCAATTCCTTCTTTTTATTTATGAGCGATTTAATGATATCCGTTTGGTAGGTACTCCACCACAATCAATAGGTAAATTCGGAGGTGATACAGATAATTGGGAGTGGCCTCGCCATACCGGTGATTTCTCTTTATTTCGTGTTTATGCAGATCAGACAAATAAGTCTGCAGCTTACTCAGCAAATAATAAGCCTTATACCCCTAAAAAATCACTTCCTATTTCTATTAAAGGAGTTAAAAATGGCGATTTTTCAATGGTTTATGGTTTTCCAGGACGTACAGATCGTTACTTGACCTCGTATGGAGTACAAATGGCTGTTGAAAAGACAAATCCAACAATTGTTAAACTGCGCGACATTCGCCTGAAAGCCTGGAAAGAGGAAATGGATAAAAGTGATGATACCCGGCTTGCACTTTCATCAAACTATGCCAATATTGCAAATTACTGGAAGTATTTTATTGGGCAGACAGAGCAGTTAAAAAGATTAAAAATATTTGAAGAAAAGCAAAAGCAGGAAAATGATTTCAGCCAGTGGGCATCTTCATCATCTGAAAATGCAAATTTGATGGCTCAATATAAAATTGCCTATTCAGCATTCGAGCCTTATGCTGTTCATTTTACCTACCTTAATGAGGGTTTGCTTGCTTCTCCATGGGTTAGAAATGTTTCCCAGCTTGGAAATACTTTAAAATCAATGAATGCCCGTAAGGATGATGCAGCTTATATTTCTCAGCTCAATCAGAATTTAAATACAATGGTCAATGCATATCAGAAGACCTATAATGAGACCGCGGATAAGAAGATTTTTGCCCGGATATTAAGTTCTTTTTATAATGATGTTCCTAAATCACAGCATCCTAAGTTCATTACATTAATAGTCGAAGATTTTTGGAAAGGATCAGCTGAGGCTACTTTTCAGAATTATGCTGACAATTTATGGAAGAACAGCAAGCTGATTGAACCTGAAAACCTCAGGAAATTTTTAGGCAACCCTTCCATGGAAGAGCTTCAAAATGATCCGGCTTATAAATATGCCATCAATTTAATTCCAATGGATTATATGAAGAACAACTTTGGTACTGTGTACACTCAGTTTCAGTCTGAGAAAAATCGTTTGGATAATCTTTACCTGAAGGCATTATTGGCAAAAAACAAAGGAGCTTTAATCTATCCTGATGCTAATTCAACGATGCGTATCAGCTACGGACAGATTCAGAACTATAGTCCAAAGGATGGCATTACCTATAACATCACCACTACTATTGATGGAATGATGGCTAAGTATCAACCTGGTGATGACGAATTTGATCTTCCTCAATCTTTAATTGATGCATTTGCCAAACGTGATTTCAGGCAATATGCTGAAAATGGAACGCTTAACGTCGGTTTTATCAGTAATAATGATATAACAGGTGGTAATTCCGGATCACCTGTTCTGAATGGGAGCGGAGAACTGATTGGTATCGCATTTGATGGTAACTGGGAAGCAATGAGCGGTGATATCGCCTTTGATAAGCAATATAAGCGTACTATTTCGGTAGATATTCGTTTTGTACTTTGGTGTATTGATGTTCTGGGAGGAGCAAAGAATATTATTAATGAAATGGATATCAGGACCAATAAATTACCTGTTCCAAAAGAAAAATTGATCCTAAAATAAATAATTAAGGCTGACAGGGTTCAAACCCTGTCAGCCTTCCTTTTAATCCTACAATCCTTTAATCCTACAATCCTATTCCTATCTCAATAATAAACAAACTCCCCATAATCCGAGCGAATAGTCACCTTTTTCTTAACTGAATCCTCAACCCGCCCAATAATTTGTGCATCCACATTGAATTCCTTCGAGATTCGGATGATATCATCTGCTATTTCTGATGGCACATAAAATTCCATCCTGTGACCCATATTGAAAACCTTGTACATCTCTTTCCAGTCAGTTCCAGATTGCTCCTGAATTAAGCTGAAAAGTGGAGGAACTGCCATCAGGTTGTCTTTGATGATATGCAGATTGTCAATGAAGTGAAGGATCTTGGTTTGAGCTCCTCCGCTGCAATGTACCATACCATGAATTTGAGGCCGGTATAGATCCAACATTTTTTTTATGATAGGAGCATAGGTGCGGGTTGCAGATAGAACCAGTTTGCCTGCTGTAATGCTTAAACTTTCGTTAAATTCAGTCGCAGGTATCTCAACAATATCAGTCAGTTTTTTATTCCCTGAGAAAAGTAGTTCGTAGGGAACTGCAGGATCATAACTTTCAGGATATTTATCTGCAATGTATTTATGAAATACATCATGCCTTGCAGAAGTCAAGCCATTGGACCCCATTCCTCCATTATATTCCGTCTCGTAACTGGCTTTCCCGTAGGAAGACAGACCAATAATCACATCGCCTTTCCGGATCTTATCATTCGATATAATTTCCGATCTTTTCATTCTGCAGGTCACAGTAGAATCAACAATGATCGTTCTGACAATATCGCCAACATCAGCTGTTTCACCTCCGGTTGAGTAGATTCCTATACCTAAATTTCGTAATTCACTGAGGATGTCTTCTGTTCCATTAATCAGTTCAACAATGATCTCCCCCGGGATTAGATTTTTATTCCTGCCGATGGTCGATGATAATATTATATTATCTGTAGCACCAACACAAAGCAGGTCATCAAGGTTCATTATGATCGCGTCCTGGGCAATACCTCTCCAAACGGATAAATCACCGGTTTCTTTCCAGTAAATATAAGCAAGAGAAGACTTTGTACCGGCACCATCAGCATGCATGATATTGCAGTATGCGTCATCAGATCCCAGAATATCGGGGATGATCTTGCAGAAAGCCTTTGGAAAAATACCTTTGTCTATATTTTTGATGGCATTATGCACATCTT
>Ga0123337_10000803_pt1 | contig 47343 bp, 41 predicted proteins | sample frozenSSSSmetaG_FD_89792 | JGI IMG/M metagenome (GOLD analysis project Ga0123337, IMG submission 89792) | Glacier valley bacterial and archeal communities from Borup Fiord, Nunavut, Canada, to study Microbial Dark Matter (Phase II) -... | ecosystem: Environmental > Aquatic > Freshwater > Ice >... | reverse complement strand
TCAGAAAAAGGATATGATCCTCAGTATGGAGCCCGTCCGTTGAATCGTGCAATTCAGAAATACCTCGAAGATCCTGTTGCTGAGGAAATTCTTAAGGGGGATTTGCGTGAGGGTGATGTTCTTGTTGCAAACCATGAAGAGAATAGCGAGCAACTTACGATTGCTGTTAGGAAGAAAGAGGAAGAAGTGGCAAACTAGGACTTCATGTGATATAATTATTTTTGAGAGGCTGTTCGAAAGAGCGGCCTCTTTTTTTATAGATGTATGGAGCTTGAAATGCAATTTTATTGAATCGCAAAAAAAAATCAAATCAAATGTTACTTTCAGGATGATATCCGTCCTATACAGCGATATATGATAATTACATTTCAATCAACTAATTATGTCCGTAAATGTTCTCGACCTTGCCAAAAGCTACTTGACGAATGCTGCTGTTGAAAAGCTTTCTGAGTTTGTTGGCAGTAATTCTTCAAATGTGAAATCTGCCTTGGCGGCGACACTTCCTGTACTTTTGGGAGGTATTATGAAAAGGGCTTCTACTACCCATGGTGCTGCCGAAATAATGGAATTGCTGGAAGACCAGGCCAATCCGTCGGTATTGAATGATCTGGATGGATTTTGGACTGAACCTGCTAAACTGCTGGCTATGCAGAGAGCCGGAGCCAAGCTACTTCCCAGTTTTTTTGGCAATAAGGTAAATATGGTGACAGAATCTATTGCTTCCGAATCAGGAATTAAAAATGCTTCTGCTTCCTCTTTGGTGAGTTTGTGTGCTCCATTTCTAATCAGCGTAATCGGGAATCATTTTAAATCATCTGGCATGGGGCTTTCAGGTCTTACAAGCATGTTGATGGGGCAGAAGAATGCTGTTTTGTCGGCGCTTCCCTCAGGGCTTTCCGACGTTTTGGATTTTGCAGATCTTGGAGATTTCAAAGGGAACAAAAATCAACATAATCTGGATCACTCACTTGAAGAGAGCACAGCTAGCTCGTTTAAATGGTTGCCTTGGCTTATTGGAGCACTATTGTTACTTGGAATCCTATGGGGTTTAAAAAACTGTAAAAAAGAATCTGAAACTGCAGTTCAGGATACGACAGTTGCCGTCGATTCAACTGTTTCGGCGATCTCTGATTTGACCGATTCCCTGGCGTCAGGAATCGATGCCGGTTTGGAAAAGCTAGGTGCATTTTTTAAACTAAAACTTCCCAATGGAGTTGAACTTAATATTCCTGAATTAGGGATTGAAAATAACCTTATCAAATTCATTGAAGATTCCGATAAACAGGTTGACAAAAAGACCTGGTTTAATTTTGACAGAATCACTTTTGAAACAGGTAGTTCGAAATTAAGTAAGGAGTCGTTGGAACAGACCAAAAATCTTGCGGAAATACTTAAAGCATTTCCAAATGTTAATCTTAAAATCGGCGGATATACTGATAATACAGGTGATCCTGCTGCAAATCTTAAGTTATCTAGTGATCGGGCTAATTCTGTTAAGGCGGCAATTGAAAAAGAGGGAATTACGCCAGTGCGTCTGGAGGCGGAAGGTTATGGCAAGGAATTTCCGGTAGCATCCAATGACACGCAGGAAGGTAGGACTCAAAACCGACGTATCGCTGTTCGCGTTTCAAAAAAATAATATGGAGTTACATACGAATGCATGGGGCTTTGTCATATAGATAAAGCCCCTTTTTCGTTGTTATACATATTCTGCTGGGTATCTAAACTTATATCGAATAACTAAATGCCGGGATTCGTCTTGACGGTGTTTCGATTTGCTTTATATTAGCTTTTCTGTATTCAACTGTAAAAAATGAGGGATTATTTAAAAGTCATTTTTATTTTAACAATTTTGATGTGCGTGTTGTTAGGTAATGAAACTGCTTATGGCCAAAAATTGCCTTCCGGGCCACAGGTCCTGACTTTCTTTTCGGATGCGGACGATACCGAACAACCTTATGGGTTATACATCCCCAAAGACTATGATTCAACGAAAAAATATCCACTTGTCATGATGCTGCACGGCGCGGGTTCCAATCATCGCCTGAGCCTGCGCAGGGTGTTTGGAAAAAGTAACGCTGACGGCGAAAGCGATCTTGAAGCTACGAGATATTTCCCTGACTTGGAAGATGTAGATTTCATAGTGGTCAGCCCATTTGCGCGTGGCACCGCCGGATATCAGGGCATTCCTGAACAAGATGTTTACGATGTATTGACAGACGTTAAAAAGCGCTTTAATATAGATGAAAACCGCACTTATCTCACAGGCCTGTCAATGGGCGGCGGGGGCACCTTGTGGCTCGGGTTAACCCGTCCGGATATATGGGCGGCAATAGCGCCAGTCTGTCCAGCACCTCCCCCAGGGACACAGGATTTAGCGCCAAATGCCTTGAATTTCCCCGTACACTTCTTTCACGGTGACGCTGATCCGGTAGTTCCGGTCGAAGGCACGAGGAAATTAGTTGCGGAAATGCAGGACATAGGAGTGGAAGTAACTTACAAAGAATTTGTTGATGTAAAGCACGACAGCTGGGTAAGCGCTTACGACGCGGGCTATATTTTTGAGTGGTTCAAAACAATAGAAAGAGTGCCATTTCCGAACCATGTCAGGTTTGTCAGCAAATTTTATAAATACAATAAAGCCTATTGGGTGGAGTTTGATAAACTTGTCACTGGGGAAAATGCGGAAATCGATGCTAAATTTGGACAGGTCAATAAACTCAAAATATCTACAAAGAATCTTGAAGGTTTTTCCGTGCATCTAAAGGATCATCCTAAGTTTAGATCTGGTGAGGAGATTAGCCTGATAGTTGACGGGAAAGCCTTGGTGTCAAAAAGCGACGGTGAATTGCATTTTGTAAAAAATGGAATTACGGGCTGGGCTCTGATGGAGGGTGACTTGCCAAATCGGGCTCTTGCAAAAAAGAAGGGCTTGGAAGGCCCGTTGTTTGATGTTTTTTCTGGAAGACACGTTTATGTATATGGAACAGCCGACAAGCCCACTGCTGAAGAGTTGAAAAAGCGGATTGCTTTAGCGCAGGAAGCCGCAAACTGGTCAGTTTATCGGGGAGAGTTTCTAGGCCGGGTTATGTTTTTTCCAAGAGTGATCGCAGACACTGAGGTGCGGCCGAGTGATGTGGAGACTACCAATCTTGTATTATTTGGAACCAAAGAGTCGAATTCAGTCATTGCTAAATATTCAGGAAGACTTCCAGTAAGTTTGAAGCCCGGGGTCTCTGATTTTGGCTTATTCTACGTCTTTCCGGTTGATAAACGTTATGTAGCAGTTAGCTCGGGGCTAGCATGGTGGCGGGGCATGAAGGATGACGGTTTTCCATTTGTTCCTGTGGCTTTTAGAAAGCTCCCCGAATTGAAGGATCTCATGTTATTCAAAGGAACACCCGACAATGTGATAGTCAACGATTACTTTTCTCAGGAGTGGAAAATTTCGTCGGCGGTGAAAGCTTCCCTTTTGGGATCGGGAGTGGTAACAATAGATCAATAAACTTTCATATTAATTTCTTTACAAATAGAAAAATGGACTTTGACCAAAAAATTTCAAGAAAATCGTTTATCAAGGCCGGAGCTTTGGTTATTGCAGGTCCTTTGCTTTCGAAATTTGATATCGGAGCAGCCAAACCTTCGAAGATCGGGTTGCAACTTTACACTTTACGTGCCGAGATCGCTAAGGACCTTCTCGGTACGCTCAAAAAAGTTTCAGACATTGGTTATAAAGAGGTAGAGCTGTTTGGCTATTCCGACGGAAAATTTTTCGGAAAAACGGCTAAGGAGCTTAAAACCATTCTAAGTGACTTGGGTCTTTCCGCAGTGAGTGGGCACTATGGTGCTGGTGTGCAGAATGTGAGCGCTAAGGGCACGTTGAGTAATGATTGGCGCAGAGCCATGGAGGATGCTGCAGCGCTAGGTCAGAAATATGCCAACTGTGCCTATCTAACTCCTGATGAGCGAAAGTCTATCGAGGACTACAAGAAATATGCGGAGCTGTTCAATAAGTCAGGACAAGTAGCCAAAGAGTTTGGTATTCAATTTGGTTATCATAATCATGATTTTGAATTTAAGAAGCTGGAGGGCGAAATTCCTTACGACATCATAACAAAAAATACCGATGCAAATCTTGTAAAGCTTGAACTGGATTTATACTGGGTAGTTCGGGCAGGCTTGGATCCAATCGAGTTGTTTAAGAAGCATCCTGGACGCTTCCCTCTTTGGCATGTGAAGGATATGGAAAAAGGACCGGACAAGGCGTTTGCAGAAGTAGGCACCGGTTCGATTGACTTTAAAAAGATCTTCGCTGCAAGAAAAATGGCCGGTATGACGCATTTCTTTGTAGAGCAGGATGTCTGTAAGATACCGCCGACCGAAGCAATCGCAATCAGCTACAAGAATCTTGTTAACATGAAGGTTTAGGGATTCTCTGTTGGTGTAAAAAAGAAGACCCGGTCGCATAGCAACCGGGTCTTTCTAATTATGCAGATAAAAATATTAGCTTGCTAATTCTAGCTTAAGTTCATTTAAACGGCTACGGAGCGATGCGTCCAATTGGCGGTCGTCAACACGTAGCACATATCCACCGATCAAATTAGGGTCGACTTTCTCTTCAAGCTCTATTGTTTTTCCGGAAGTCCCCGCCACAATTGAGATAAATTGCTTACGAAGCTCCTCCGTGAGTGGAGTTGTAGTGGTAACCGTAGCTTTTTGAATTCCCTGATACAAATTGTAGCTGGTGATAAATTCGTCCGCTATTGCATCCAGAATGGACTCCCGATTCTTTTTCGTAATGATTGTAAAAATGGAGTAAGAAACAGGATTAACTCTTTCTTTAAAAAGTGCTTTCAATATCGCCAGTTTCTTCTCGTGCCTTACTACTGGACTTTTCAGCGCAAGCATCAATGCGCGGTTATTGTCAGCAGTGTCTTTGAATAATTTCATATCCTCGAAAACAACTTCCAGCACATTTTTTTCTTTTGCCAATTCGATTAGCGATTTTGCATATCTGGCTGCAACTATTCCTACTGACATAGGGATCTAATTTGGATTGAATTAATGTTGAATGACCGAATAAATTAACCCGTTCAATTAGTTCATGCGTGCCGAAGATGCTAGATCTGCGATCAGTTTTTCCTGCGACTCCTTATCTTTTAATTCACGGTTCAACACCTTCTCGGCGATTTCCAGTGACAAAGTTGCAACCTCTTTGCGAACCTTAGCAACAGCAGCATGCTGCTCGTTACGAATTGTTTCGCGAGCGCTTTCGATCATTTTCTGCCCTTCTGCAGCTGCCTTGTCTTTTGCTTCAATAACCATACGATCGGACGCATCTTTTGCATCCCGAAGTATACGGTCACGAATTGCATTGGCTTCTGCGATCAGTTTTTCGTTGTCAGATTTTAATTGGATCATTTCGGCCTTGGTCCTTTCAGCCAGGTCAAGGGCACCCTGAATTTCATTTTCGCGGTCTTTTAAGCCTTTGATAATGGGTTTCCAGGCAAATTTGGCAAGGATAAAAACAACCATCAAAAACACCACCAGCATCCAGAAAATAAGGCCTGGGTTTGGAGTAAGCAATGACATAATATTTTAAGTTTTGAGTTTTATAATCTTTTTGTGACCGGCTAGAAATTTCTATTCAAATCCGGGACTCCCTTTTATTAAAATTTGGTGGAAGCCTATTGCTCCCACCTTAATTTTTTTAGCCTGTTCACGTAAGCCTAATGCGAAATGAACCAAAGAGGCAACCAAGTTCTTATAGACCTGGCAATTTGAAAGAAATAAGCAGACAGATAACTGCTGCAAAAAGGGCAACCGCTTCGATAAGAGCAGCGATGATAAGCATTGCAGTCTGGATCGCTCCGGCAGCTTCTGGCTGACGTGCAATACCTTCCATAGCGCTACCACCGATTTTACCGATACCAAGACCTGCACCAATAGCAGCAAGACCTGCACCGATACCAGCACCAAGAACAGCTAAACCGTAACCGCCTGTTTCAGCAGCTTGAAGCAAAATGTTAAACAACATAATCGTGTTTGTTTTTAGATATAATTAATAAAAAAGAGTATTCAAATCAATGTCCGTGATCTGCTGCGTGATTATCTTCAATCGCACTGCCGATGTACATGGAGGTTAACAAAGTGAAAATAAATGCCTGGATGAAAGCCACCATGATCTCGATAAAGTTAAGGAACAGTGCAAACAGGGAAATAACAGGCGCAACCATAAAGCTTTGGAAAATAAAAATCAATCCAAACAGACTAAGGAGAATAATGTGGCCTGCTGTCATGTTGGCAAAAAGCCGAACCATGAGAGAAAAAGGTTTCATGATCACACCAATGATCTCCACAGGAATCATAATCGGAAGAAGGGCAACCGGAACCCCAGTTGGCTTCAGAAGGTGAAGATAATAATGCTTGTTCGCGTTCCAGTGAACAATTACAAAGGTGATCACCGCTAATGTCATGGTGATGGCAATATTTCCTGTAACGTTTGCTGCTCCCGGTAAAAGACCAAGCATGTTATTCACCAGAATAAAGAAAAACAAGGTCAAAAGATAAGGCAGATATTTTTCATATTTCGGACCTACATTCGGTTTCACGACATCGTCGCGAACAAAAAGTATAACCAATTCAAGAGCTGATTGCAGACCTTTTGGGGCCTTGCCCTTGTTACGAGTATATGATTTACCGATAGTTGTAAAGATCAGAATAAGAATCACCGCGCTGAGCATCATGGATGCGACATTTTTGGTAATCGAAAAATCGTAAACCACACGAGATTCGTCAACAGGCTTGATCACTTCGGCGTCTCCGTGAATCAAATGATAACCATTGTACTCGTGATGTTCGTTGTGAAAATTGCCAGACGAGAAAACTTCAAGGCCACGATCTGCGGAATATAAAATAACAGGTAAAGGAAGCGCAATACCGTGTGAAATTTCCCACTCATGCGAGTCCGCAATGTGGTGCATGATCATCTGTCCAATATTGAATTTTTCTTCTGCCTCGTCCAGGTTATTTTCAATTTTTTGTTCAATATTTTCGATCCCTTCAACAACCTTATTTGGTTCATGTTGAGCTGGTTCATCAGCAAAGGACGGAGTTGAAAAAACACAGGTGGCCGCAATAAGGGCAGTAGATATGAGTAGTCGGAAATGCGTATACATAAAGGCTTGAAATACTATGCTTTGTCAATCGCGGCGCAAGGTACGATACAAACCATATATTTCAAAGGAAGTGTAAAATAAATAGAGTGCAAAAAAGTTGATGATAAATAAAACAGAATTACTTAGCCCTGCGTAGAGAAATGCACCGATGAAGATTACGCATAAAATCAGGCGTCCTACAACGGTACTGAGATAAAATTGTACGAACCGCTCTCTGTTGTTCTGATGGCCATATTCCATCACTCTGTGTATAAAAAATGAAAGACCTGTAAAGAATGCGTATATATACCAGATATACGGGTGCAGCCAGGCGTCGTGGTGTAAATACTTAGCAAGGAATAATGCAATTCCAATGGAAATTGCAACGAGGATATTTCGCGACATTATGCTTCAGGTAGGGTGAAATTTTTGTTCGGATTTTTTAAAAACAACTGACTTTTACTCCATATTTGAGACACTTCGGATCAATAAATAGAGGGATGCGGCAATGGATCCAAGCGACAACACGATTGTCCAGATCGGAGTGGCATTTTGTTGGTGTTCATCCAGCCGGTAGCCGCAGTAGGTGAAGACAAGGATTGTCCCCTGCATTTGCATCGCCATTCCAGAAAACCTCAAAAAGCGTGACGGGTTTTTTATTTTGCCTTTGGGCCCTTCATTTTTTGTGTCGTCCATACCGGATCTGATTGATTTTATACGTAAAGTTGCTTCAAATTTTGCAAATGGCACTATCTTCGATACGGAATTGAGCAAATCGCCGTTTTAGATTTACTGAGATAAAGTATAAAAACATTCGTAAAGACTCTTTTTGTGATTCACCCCGACAATTCATTTTCTCTCAGATTCATTATTTTACTTCTGGTAACTGGCTTTTTGTCAGCTTGTTCGCAGTATAGTACCAAGCGCTCTGCGATCGGGTTTCATAATTTTTCTGCTCGATACAACGCCTATTTTATGGGTGACAAGGATTTAGCGGCGGCTGAGTTCTCTATGGATTCGGCGTATAAGGAGGATTATAACCAACTGCTGCCTATTCTGCTACCGCTGGATTCCTTACTATCTCTTCCAGTAAAACCGTTGTTGCAAAGCGCAATTAAAAAGGCATCTATTGTTGCCGAAAAGCATCAGAACAGCAAGTGGATTGACAATAGTTATTATATTTTGGGTAAGTCACGATTGTATTTGGGTGAATGGGCGGATGGGTTGGAAGCCTTGCGATTCGTATATGCAAATGGCCGGGATGAATTTGACAAGAATAATGCACTAATTCTGTTGATGCGCGCCTACACGTACAAGAAGGATTATTCCAATGCTTTGGGCGTGGCAGAATATTTGAGTCAGCAGCCATTGCCTAAGCAGCTACTCAAGGATTTTTATCTCACAAAGGCGTACTTACACGAGCAAAACGGAGAGTATCTGACCTCGGTGGCAATTTTGGAAGAAACATTTCCATTGCTCAAAAAGTCCAGAGTTACTGCCAGAATTCATTTTGCAGCGGGGCAAATGTATGATCGTTTGGGACAATATGCATTGGCAAACAAGCACTACAGAAGCGTTACAAAAAACAGAGCGGACTATGACCTTGCATTTTATTCATCAATGAATTCTCTGCAGAATCAGGTCATATTAAATCCAAAAACTGATTTGTCTGATGTAGGATTCGATAGGATGATACGTGACAGGAAGAACAGTGACCTGAGAGATCGTATCTACTTTACGATGGGATTATTGGAAGAACATCGCAAAAGGCTTCCGGAGGCAGTTGAATATTTGCAAAAATCCGCGTCTGTCTCTACTGGTAAAGGCGGATTGCAAAAGGCCTACACGTATTTGCAACTGGCTCGTATACATTATGATGGCCTTGAGAAGTATGACATTGCAAAAGCCTATTACGACAGTGCCTTAATCGTGCTACCCAAGGATGCACCCGAATATGTGTCGGTTTCGGATCGTAAGAGGGCGCTGGATGCATTTGTCACTCAGTTCAACATCGTCACCGTGGAGGATAGTCTTCAGGCGCTTGCACGAATGAACCCTTTGGCTCTTGATAATAAGATAGACCAGATCATTGAGGCACAGGAAAAGGCACGACTTGCGCAGGAAAAAAAGGCAAAAGAGCTGGCGGCAGCAAACGCCAGGATAGTACCAGGTGCTGGCTCAATCGCCCCCATTAATTTCGGAAATGAACGGAGATGGGAATTATACGATCCCGGATTGATCAATATCGGGAAGATCGAATTCAAGCGAACATGGGGAAGCCGCACCTTGGAAGATGACTGGAGGAGAAGTGGTAAACAAACACGCGCCTTGTCAGGAAATAGTGCTGTCACCAAAGATACAGCTTCGCTCGTTGCGGTGATGCAGGCTGAAAATATACTGACCAAGGGATCGGAGGCCTGGAATACGATTCATGCTGGTCTTAAGAGAAATATTCCGTTGGCTGACAGTAGTTTGGCCAAATCCCAGAATAGAAAAGAAGAAGCCCTTTATTCACTTGGGAAGATTTATCGGTTCGATCTTAAAGAATCTGAACGTGCTGTCGCGACGTTTAATCGGGTGCTCTCAGATTTCCCGTCCACCAAGTATAAAGATGAAATCTATTATCTGATGTACCTGTCTCTGCCTGAAAACGATGCTACGAGGGCCTCGTGGAAGGATAAATTAACCGGAGAGTTTCCTAATTCAACCTATGCACGGCTATTAACTAAATCGGCCGGCAGCTCTTCCGATACGGAAAACAACCCTGTTAAAGCTTACGAAAAGGCTTACCAATTGTATGCAGATGGTAATTATGCCAAGGCTTTAGAAGATGTCGAGGCGGATCTTCCCTCTTATAAGGGAAGTATGCTCGAAGATAAATTCGCATTGTTGCGGGTATTTCTGGTTGGGAAAGTTAGGGGTAAAGACTCATATTCCCAGGCGATTACAGAATTTATCAGATTATATCCTACAAGTGTCTATCTTCCGCGCTTGAAAGAAATGCAGGAATTAAGCGTACTGTCTATGGGCAAAAGATGACGCTATCTTTCTTTTTTAACTTCCTGGAATACATACAAATAGCGGGCCGAAGTATGTTTTGGATGTCGATAAAAGTTGTCCTTGTAAGCCCCGTTGCTTGATTTAAGGGCACAATTTAACTGAATTTGTATCTTTGTTTCCTAAAACCTACCCACAAGTATGATTGAATTGCAGCCAGGAAAATACCGACGTCAAATTATTAATGTATGGCGATATGCAGCAATTGGTGTTGGCCTGGTCTTATTTTATATTTTCGCCGTAAGTGTAAACTTACTATGGCTATTTGGTGGAATGCCGGATCTGAAAATTCTTGAAAATCCTAAAAGCGAATTAGCATCCGAATTGATTTCAGAAGATCAGAAATCCCTTGGCAAGTACTTCTTCGAAAACAGAACGCCAATTGAAATTGATCAGATCTCACCCAATTTAATTGAGGCGTTGATTGCTACTGAGGACGCACGCTTTGTGAATCACTCCGGTATTGACCCGCGAAGTTTAGTTCGCGTGTTTACAGGTGTCGTATCGGGAAATTCGAGTTCTGGCGGAGGAAGTACTTTAACCCAGCAAGTAGCCAAAAATTTGTTTGATACGCGCTCAGAAACGTATCGGGGAATACTTGGTCACGTACCATTCATTAAGACTGTAATCAACAAAACGAAGGAATGGATCTTATCTGTGGTTTTGGAAAGGAAGTATACCAAGCGCGAGATCATGCAGATGTATTTGAATACCGTATCGTTTGGAAATAATACTTATGGAATAAAGGTCGCCTCGAAGACCTATTTCGATAAGGAGCCTTGGGATGTCAGTGTAAATGAAGCAGCATTACTTGTGGGAATGCTGCAGAACCCGACACTGTATAACCCGCTTCGTTTTCCAACGAACGCCTTAAACAGAAGGAATACTGTTTTGGCTCAAATGCTTAAGTACGAGTATATACCAGAGGAGAATTACAGTGAGTTTAAGGACAAGCCGCTTGGTCTCAAATTCACGGTAGATAGTCATAACACGGGGTTGGCGCCATATTTCCGCGAGTCAATGAAAAGCTACCTCAAAAGCTGGGTGAAAACGTACAATGAGGAGCATGGTGAAGACTTTGATTTGTATACGAGCGGGCTTCGTATTTACACCACCATTGACTCCCGGATGCAGATCTATCAGGAGGAAGCTTTGAAGGAACATATGAAACAGCAACAAAAGCTGTTCGACGATCACTGGAAGGGAAGGAACCCATGGATAGATGCAAATGGAAAAGAAATTCGAGGATTCATTGACAGAGCTGTCAGAATGTCACCTCATTTTATATCTGTAAAAAGAGACTTGGGAGAGGACGAAGCGTGGAAAGCGATGCGCCGGCCACATAAGATGAAGGTGTTTTCATGGGAAGGAGAGAAGGAAATGACCATGAGTCCGATTGATTCAATCAAATATTATAAACGTTTCCTCAGATCCGGAATGATGTCGATGGACCCGAGAAACGGGCATGTGAAGGCGTGGGTTGGAGGGATTAATTTTAAATATTTAAAGTATGATCACGTAAAACAAGGGAAAAGGCAGCCTGGATCAACTTTTAAACCATTTGTATATGTGTCTGGGTTAGACAAAAGTTTTCTCACCCCCTGCGACCACGTTACAGACGCCCCGGTACATTTTGGTCCTGCCGATGGTGTACCTGGCGGATGGACACCGCATAACTCGAATAACAAATATTCATATCAATCGCTTTCCCTCAGGCAGGCGTTGGGGAAATCTGTCAATACAGTCAGCGCGTACATCATGAAGATGGTGCGGCCAAAAACCGTAGTTGAATATGCACATAAATTAGGGATCACCAGTGAACTTGACCCAAAACCTGCGCTTTGTCTTGGAATAAGTGACGTCTCTGTGTATGAAATGGTTAGTGCATACTGCTCTTTTGCCAATGGCGGCCATCGTACTGACCCAATGACGATTTTGAGAATTGAGGACAGATATGGCAATGTTCTTCAGGAGTTTTTCCAAAAGCAAAATCAGGAGCTGAGTGAGAATATGGCTTATAACATGCTCTATCTGATGCGCGGCGCGGTTGAGGATCCTGGCGGAACCGCCGGTAGATTGAGACAATGGGGCGTAGTGGATGGCAATGAAATTGCGGCAAAAACCGGTACAACTTCAAATTATTCGGACGGCTGGTTTATGGGAATGACCCAAAACCTGGTGACTGGGATTTGGGTGGGAGGCGAAGACCGAAGTATTCACTTTAGAACAATTGCTTTGGGCCAGGGGGGGCGAATGGCTATGCCTGCCTGGGGAATGTATATGCAAAAGGTCTACAAGGATCAGACCCTCGTGGATTATCGCAAAGGGCCATTTACGAAACCTGCCAACTACGAACGCGAATGCGGTGGCTTTGCAACCGATAGCACAAACACCTACATCCCACCTTCCCGATCTGACGATGAAGGCGTTTTATTTTAGTACTCGTATATGAGAATTCTTATTGCTCCCGACAAATTTAAGGGCTCGCTTGAGGCTGCGGATGTTTGTCTTGCCGTAGAGGAGGGGATAAAACTTGCATTTCCTGATGCAGATACGATCTCAGTACCGCTTGCTGATGGTGGCGAAGGAACAACAAGGATTCTTACCACGTATACGCATGGTAGATTTCTTTCAGTTCTGGTGAATGATCCGCTCGGTAGAAAAATTATGGCCGAGTATGGAATATCCGGCGATGGACACACCGGGTTTATAGAGATGGCTTCCGCATCGGGATTATTGCTCCTTTCACCAGAAGAGCACAATCCGTTACTTACGAGCACTTTCGGTACTGGTGAGCTGATCCGCGATGCGCTGGATAATGGAGTGAAAAGAATAATCCTTGGCATCGGAGGCAGTGCCACCACGGATGGCGGGATAGGCATGGCAGAAGCCCTGGGGTATCGGTTTTATGACACTGAAGGTGAGCGACTTGAGGCGATCGGTGGGTCAATGGGTAAAATCGCTCGTATCGATATTCAGAATCGGGATGAACGACTAGAGTCATTAGAAGTGGTGGTGGCCTGCGATGTAAAAAATCCGTTGTACGGGCTGTCAGGAGCGGCCTATGTGTACGGGCCCCAAAAGGGTGCTAATGATGTAGTTGTAAAGCAACTCGACGAAGGACTTCTGAATTTATCCTGTGTGGCCTCAGAGACTTTTGGAATAGATGTTGCCGACGTTCCCGGAGCTGGCGCAGCCGGTGGACTTGGCGCTGGGGCGCTTTGGTTTTTGAACGCATCTTTACAAGAGGGGGTGGGGATTGTGATGGAGCAGACTGGTATTGAGGATGAAATTAAAAAAGCTGATTTGGTAATCACTGGCGAAGGCAAAGTGGATGAACAGACGCTTCAAGGTAAAGTGATAAAGGGTCTCGCTGACCTTTGCATGAAATATAAAGCGCCACTGGCCGTCGTTTGCGGCACATTAAGTATTTCTCCTGAGGAATCGAGGGAGGCAGGAATAGCCTATTCTGTTTCCGTGTTGAAAGAACCAACAACCCTCGAAAAGGCACAGGTGGAAGCTTTCATTAATGTTCGGGATGCAACTTTTAATTTGGTACGGTTGTTTTTTTTCAAGGATCAAAATAGGTGAAAGGCGACCGGATAAATCTTTTTTGAGCCAATCCGATCCGGCAAAATGAATAACGCTGTTCTTGATACAATCAATGCCTGATTTTAATTATAAAGAAGAACTTTCTAGGATTCCGTCCAATCCCGGCGTTTATCGATACTTTGATGAAACGGGGCAGGTCATTTATGTAGGTAAGGCTAAAAATCTGAAAAGCAGGGTTTCAAGCTATTTTCTAAAATCCAATCAACACGACAGAAAAACAAAAAGACTTGTTAGCCAGATTCGCCGGATCGAGTTCACGATCGTTATGAGTGAGTGGGATGCTTTGCTTTTGGAAAATCAGATCATCAAGCAATTGCAGCCGAAGTTTAATATTCTGCTCAAAGATGATAAAACTTACCCTTTCATCTGCATCACCGATGAGCCCTTTCCGAGAGTGTATGTAACCAGAGTAGTTGATCGTAAAAAGGGTACTTATTACGGGCCATTTGCGAATTTGCGGTCCATGCACACACTGCTGGACATGTTCAAATCACTCTATTTCATTAGGTCTTGCCAATTACCACTGACCGATTCCAGCATAGCGGCCGGAAAGTTCAAGGTTTGTCTGGAATATCATATTGGAAATTGCAAAGGTCCGTGTGAAGGCTTGCAAGGGGAAAAAGATTATAATATCGAGATTGATCAGGTACATCACATTCTGAAGGGGAACCTATCGCTTCCACAACAATATTTTAAGGAAAAAATGTTGGAGGCCGCTGAGCAAATGGCTTTCGAACAAGCACATTCATGGAAAACCAAGATTGAGCATTTGTCGAATTTCCAGAGCAAGGCAACCGTAATAAATCCGAAACTGGGTAATCTCGATGTGCTGACCATTGTATCAGACGAGGAATCGGCATACCTGAATTTCATGAGAATCAAGGAAGGGTATATGGTTGTTACCCAGAATATTGAAGTGAAAAAGAGGCTGGACGAAAGTGATCAGGAAATTCTCGCTTTGATGATTATTGAAATGAGGTCTGTCTACGGTGCGGGGCCAAAGGAGTTACTTTCAAATATGAAGCCGGATGTGGAGCTAAAACTCGATCTGATTGTGCCTCAGATCGGAGATAAGAAAAAATTGCTGGATATGTCGATGAAAAACGTAATGTATTTCAGGCGGGAAAAGGCGGAGAGGCGGGAAGTAGAGGCATCAGCGACATCGTCCAAAAAAGATAGGGTATTAATTAAATTGAAAGCTGATTTACAACTCAAATCGCTACCGAAACATATTGAGTGTTTTGACAACTCTAACATTCAGGGCACAAATCCAGTTTCGTCAATGGTATGTTTTAAAGATGGCAGGCCATCCAAAAAGGATTATCGCCATTTCAATATCAAAACAGTTGTAGGACCTAATGACTTCGCTTCGATGAACGAAGTGGTGGGACGAAGGTATTTAAGAATGATAGCTGAAAATGAGACGCTTCCGGATCTTATTGTCGTTGATGGAGGCAAGGGGCAGCTAAGTTCAGCTTGTGACGCGCTTAAAAGCCTTGGACTTTACGGCCAGGTTCCTATTATTGGAATTGCTAAAAGGCTTGAAGAGATTTACTTTCCAGAAGACTCACTACCACTTTATATCGACAAAAAATCAGAATCGCTTAAACTGATCCAGCAGATCCGCGACGAAGCACACAGATTCGCAATTACTTTTCACCGGGATAAGAGGAGTAAGGGAAGCCTTGTGAGTGAACTTGAAGGAGTGGAAGGAGTTGGAAAAATTACGGCCACCAAACTACTGAAATACTTCGGTACAGTTCGGGGAATCAGGGAAAGTTCAATGGAAAAGCTGACAGAAATTGTGGGTGCTGATCGTGCAAAAAAAGTGCGTACCTATTTTGACACAATGGTGCAGTAAGGTGTTCTATTTTCCTTTCAATGGATAATCTTTCAGCCTTGCAAATGTATACCCTTCTTTTTTGAGCACCGGAATAATTTTCAGCAATGATTCATAAGTGTTCCATTCCGGATGGTTGAAATGCATAATAATTAACGCGCCAGGCCTGATGTGTGAAAGAACACTATTTTCAATAATAGATACCGGAGTCCTTGGTGTGGCATCTCCCGATAATACGTCAAAACTGATCGCGGTTACGTCGAGGCGCCGTGCAATCTTAGCACAGGCTTCGTCAATGTATGCGGTAGCCGAGCGATAGAATTTGGGCCTTCGTCCTGTCAGCATTTGAATCTTACGCTCATTGGCCTCAATTTCGTCAAAGGCGTCTGGTACATCAGGTGTTCCCTTAATTCCATATTCACTTTCACCATCTATCGAGCACGGCAGGTGGTTTAATCCATGGTTTTCTATTTCAAATAGGGAATCGCGGCTCAGTTCAATGAACGTGCTGTAATTGGCATCGATCCATTTCCCGGTAACGAATAGTGTCGCGGGTATTTTTTCTCGTCGCAAAAATTGAATTAGTTCAGCGTCATAGCCACTTCCTCGGGGACCGCCGCAGGCATCAAACGTTAGCGCGGTTATTCTTCGATTGGTAATAATATCTTCATCAACTCCCTTCACAAATTCCCCCCAACCTCCTGGCAATGAATGGGCAAATTCGTTGCTGATCTTCTCCTTTTGTTGTACGTAGGAGTCGTCTGAGTATAATTTTCTCAGCAATACGTCATTTACCACATCAGCTTGTTGCGCAACGATCTCTGATGAAAAAATCAAAAAAAGAAAGATCAGGTTTTTTTTCATATCCTGGTATTTATTGGGTTTTGTCGGATGAAGATTTTTGCTTGAAAGTTTCGCGGATCGAGCTGAAATTGGCTATCACCAGGATGGTCAGGAACCAGGACAGCATCATTTCCGAAGAAATTAACAATTGCGCAACGGTGGTGTGAGGTGCGATATCGCCCAGTCCTGCCGTCGAAAAAGTTGCTATGCTGAAATAGATGAAGGTAATAATATGTGGAATTAGCTGTCCGCGGGTCGTGATTCCACTAAACGAATGTTGATCAATTTCGTACAGGCATAAGTAATCGATCCCATAAGAGATGACAATCAACAGCGTGTTGTATCCAATGAAGGTTAGTATGTCTTTGTAGTCCAGTTGGTGATCCGCCGTTTCCCTGATCCTGGCAAAAAGAAGGCTGAAAAAGAAGACCGTTTTTGCCAGGCTGTAAACGAACAAAATGGCCTCATTTACGGTGCTGTTTCCCAGCTCCTGTCTTCCAATGAGAAAAATTACAACCCCGATGAAGATTACAAATAAAAATTTGTAGAGATTGGGTAGGTGAAACAGACCATTTGAACCTTTACTTTTCATGCCGGATTTATAATGATTTACCAATATTTTTTCCAACAACAAAACCTGTTGTCCACGCATTCTGGAAATTAAACCCCCCGGTGATGCCATCGACATCCAGAACCTCTCCGGAGAAAAACAACCCGGGTAATTTTTTGCTTTCGAGGGTGCTTTGATTGATATCTGCAAGTGAAATCCCACCACAGGTTACGAATTCCTCTTTGAAGGTTGTTTTCCCTTTGACTTCAAACTGAGAATTCGTCAGAAGTTCAGTCAGGCGGTTCAGAACCTTGTGAGAAGCTTCTTCCCATTTTAAATTTTCTCCAATTTCGGCTTTTCCCGCAATTTCTTTCCAAAGCCTTAGTGGCAATCCAAAGCGCGCATGAGACAGAATTTGTTGCTTTGGTGTTTTTGATTTCTCTGCCAGGAAGTATTCTCTTACCTGCTGTTCATTCATTTCAGCGATCCAATTGATACGGCAGGTGAAAGTGTAGTTTTTCTCGGCCAGATCTCTCGCTCCCCATGCGGAAAGTTTGAGAACGGCAGGGCCACTGAAGCCCCAGTGAGTGATCAATAACGGTCCTCGCCACTCATGTTTCGTTCCGCTTATTTTTACAAAAGCGTCCGGCACCGAAACCCCGGCTAAAGGTAGCAGATAATTCCCTGGTGTGTTAAAGGTGAACAGGGAAGGTAATGGCTCCACGATATTGTGTCCATGTTCGCTTAACCAATCAAAACCTGCCAGTTTCGGGTACCCGCCCGTGGCAACCAGGATTCGATCTGCTGTGAGCGTTTCTCCATTGTCAAGCGAAAGCGAAAAGGAAGTTCCCTGTTTGGAAAAGGATATAACACTTCTACCAGTAACGATCTCAATATTCAGATTTTTGGTATTTCTGATCAGGCATTCAATAATAGTCTGGGAAGAATCCGTAACGGGAAACATCCTGCCGTCAGGTTCGGTTTTAAGGCTGACTCCTCGTTTCTCAAACCACTCAACGGTATTCCTGGCGTCGAAAACACTAAGTAAATTTCTCAGAAACTTTTCACCTCTTGGATAGTTTTTGATAAAAAAGCGCAGGTCCGAGGGATTGTGAGTAACATTACACCGCCCGCCACCAGAAACCCGCACTTTATTCAAAACGGTTTTGTTTTTTTCTAAAATGAGAATAGTCGAATCCGGGAAGGTTTCAGCCGCAGTGATTGCAGCCATAAACCCTGAGGCGCCCCCGCCGATAATTACAATTTGCATATAAGGAATATTTACAGACGTCTTTTAAAGGTCAAGTCTGTTTCATAAAACTGCAAATTCTTTTCCTATCTTTCCTTGTAACTGTGTATTTTTTACTTTATTCATTATTTAATTATATGAAAAAGATTCTTGTCATCGGTTTGGGAAAAGTGGGCTCACTTGTGGGAATGTTATTGGCCAGGCGCTTCGAAGTCACGGGTGTCGACAAACTGCAACCTTCCGTTGCTATGTCGTTTAACACAATTGTAGGCGATATCAATCATGACGAATTTCTAAACACAATATTTCTAGGGCAGGACGCAGTGGTGTCATGCATGCCTTATAACCTCAATCTTCCGATAGCAAGGAGGGCTTATCAATTTGGTATTCATTATTTTGACCTCACCGAAGATGTCCCAACAACGATAGCCATTCGTGAAATGGCCAGGGATAGCCGAGGGATTATGGCGCCTCAATGCGGCCTGGCACCGGGTTTTATAGGGATTGTCGGATCTGACCTGGCAAAGCGTTTCAGCAGACTGCGCGACATTGAGCTCAGGGTTGGCGCCCTTCCCAGATATCCCAATGGCCTTATGGGATATTCTTTCACCTGGTCCCCTGCTGGCGTGGTGAACGAATATATCAATGATGCTGAAGTGATACACAACGGAGTCCGTAAAATAGTACCATCATTAGAGGGCATCGAGATGATCAATATCGAGGGTCAGGAGTTTGAGGCTTTCAGTACTTCAGGTGGGTTGGGAACTATGTGCGAAACATTTGAGGGTAAGGTGGATACGTTGAATTATAAGACAATCCGATATCCGGGTCATTGCAGTTTGATGCGATTTATGCTTTATGAACTTATTTTAAAAGAAAGGCGAGAACTCCTGGAACAGATTCTGACAGAAGCTAAGCCTCCGGTGCAGCAGGATGTAGTCTATGTGTATGCGGTCGTAGAAGGCTGGAAAGGAAATCATTTGGAACGTGAGGAGTTTTACAGGGCATATCATCCCATTCAGATCGACGGTCAACACTGGCGGGCAATTTCCTGGACCACTGCGGCATCGATTAGCGCAGTGGTGGAAATGGTTTCAGACGGTAACTTGCCGAACACCGGATTTGTTAAGCAGGAGGATATTCCGTTGGAAGCTTTTTTAAATACATCAAATGGAAGTTTTTTTCGGGAAGTGTAAAGATGTTGTGTCAGATTTCCGGACAAAATAAAGTGCGTCTTTTATCAACAAAGATTTTGCAGTATGATTGATATTGGTAATGTCCTCAAACGACTTGGATTGCAAGCAATGAACGCTGGTGTCAGCACCGGAATTAAATGTGTTGAAGGAAGCGGCGATATTTTAGAATCTTTTTCCCCGGTTGATGGTAGAAAGATTGCCGGAATCAGCTGTGGAGACAGCGAAGACTATGAAACCATTATTAAAAAAGCCCGGCAAACATTTCAAACCTGGCGTTTGGTTCCAGCACCAAAAAGAGGAGAAATCGTACGACAGATGGGGGATCAGTTTAGGTTGAGCAAGCAGGATCTCGGTGTGTTAGTCAGTTACGAAATGGGCAAAAGCTTACAAGAGGGTCTTGGTGAGGTACAGGAAATGATCGACATATGCGATTTTGCGGTAGGTCTTTCCCGTCAGCTTTACGGTCAAACTATGCATAGCGAACGTCCACAGCATCGTATGTATGAGCAATGGCATCCACTTGGGATTGTGGGAATCATTTCCGCTTTCAATTTTCCAGTTGCGGTCTGGTCATGGAATGCAATGCTCGCATTTGTCTGCGGAAACGTTTGTGTTTGGAAACCTTCTGAAAAAACCCCGCTCGCCGCATTAGCATGCCAGAATATCATAAAAAAAGTTTTTGAGATAAATCAGGTGCCAGAGGGTGTCAGCAATGTGATCACGGGTGGCAAAGAACTTGGAGAGTTACTCGCAAACGACAAGCGGGTAGCATTGATTTCTGCAACAGGCAGCACAAGAATGGGAAAGGCAGTGGCAGAAGCAGTTGGAAGAAGACTAGGTAAAAGTTTATTAGAACTGGGAGGAAACAACGCCATTATAGTTGCTCCTTCCGCGGATCTGAAAATAGCGATACCTGCTATTGTGTTTGGCGCCGTTGGTACAGCTGGTCAGCGATGTACTTCCACGCGTCGTGTTCTTGTAACTACGGATATTTATGAAGAGGTAAGAGAGAAATTGCTCAAAGCTTATGCTCAGCTTCGTATAGGAAATCCCCTGGATGAACAAAATCATCTGGGACCCTTAATCGACAAGGCGGCTGTTCGGCAATACGAAGAATCCGCCAAAAAAGTCCGGGAGGCTGGCGGTATATTTTTGGTTGAACCTGAGGTTTTGGTTGGATCTGACTATGAGTCAGGGTGTTATGTTAGACCGAGCATAGCGGAGGTTGAGAACGACTATGCGATTGTTCAGCTTGAGACTTTCGCTCCCATACTATATTTGATCCGGGTTGAAAATATTGAGGAAGCGATCTTACTTCAAAATTCAGTACCGCAAGGACTTTCGTCTGCCATTTTTACGAGCGATTTGAAGGAATCGGAGTTGTTTTTATCTCAGGCAGGGTCTGATTGCGGTATTGCAAATGTGAACATTGGTACCTCGGGAGCGGAGATTGGTGGGGCATTTGGAGGTGAAAAGGATACAGGCGGCGGCAGGGAATCCGGCTCCGATGCATGGAAGGCTTACATGCGAAGGCAGACTTCCACAATCAATTATGGGCATTCTTTACCGCTGGCTCAAGGAATAAAGTTTGATGTTGAGTGATTATTATTTCTAACTTTACGTCTATAACCGTTCAGTGGGGTATATTGCTTTAAAACCATATGAGTACCAATTCACGATTGTGTATCTCAAATAACAATCGAGGCTGACGGGCAGTAGTTAAAAGTCAATACGGAGATCATTATGAAGTACCAATTAACATCACAGCAAATCGCCTCAAAAGTGGCAGGTGAAATAGTCATACTTAATCACAGTAAGGGTGCTTACTACGGCTTGGATGAAGTAGGAGCCCTGGTTTGGGATTCGCTTGAGAAGGGGCCACAGACCATCGATTCACTTTGTGAAACTGTGTCAGAGGAGTATGATATTGACAATGCGTCGTGCAAAGATGATATTGATGCGCTTTTGCAGGATTTAGTTTCAGAAAAACTTGTTGAAATAATTGATTAATATTGAGAAAGTGGGAAAGATATTGGGGAAGGTGGAGAAGGTTGTCTTTCAGAGCACAACTTCATTTTCTTAGTGCTGTTTTTTCGTTGCTTTGGATAAAAGGCGCGCTAAACTTATTATCGTTTTCTAGTTTTCGTAAAATATTCCACTGGCTTTCAAATTCTCGGACGGTATCAGATATTTCTGATAAAGAAATGGATGAAATAGTTTGGGCAGTAAATACTGCGGCAAATTTATTGCCGATAGAGGTGGTTTGCCTGCCCCGTGCACTTGCTGCAAAGTTTTTAATGAGGAAGGTCCCTTCTGTTACTTTGGAAATTGGAATTGAAATAGGATCCACAAAGGAGTTTGAGGCCCATGCCTGGGTTGAAAGGAATGGAAAGATCATCATTGGTGATTGGTCTGATTCGGTGTTCTACCAGCGCCTGTGGGTTTGGCAATAATCGTTTTCATGTTGTTTCGCGCTAATGTATTTTTATAAAGCCTACGGATTAAAGATATCGTCAGAAATTGAACTGCCAGAACTTAGTGATCATAAGTCGGCAGGCGACACGATCGATCTCGAAATAAGGCTCGGAAAAATAGAAACCCCGAAGCTAAATAAGACCATGATTCATCGGCGCGGAATAAGGGCGTCTTTTGCACAAGGGGCAGACGACCACTTATTTTTGTTCTGGAAAGATGTTGCTAGCTTTGAAGCCATTGGCGGTAATGTTCTACGTATCCATGCATTAACCGAAGATCCTAGCCTTTTAAGCCTGTTTACCGTCAGCGAGGCACTCGGACTTATCTTGTATCAAAGGGGATTTTTTTTATTGCATGCCAGTGCCGTCCAGATCGGAGACGAGGCCTGGTGTTTTATGGGCAGCCCCGGTGCTGGCAAATCTACCACGGCAGCTGCCTTTTTGAAGGCCGGCTGTAGGTTGTTGAGTGATGACCTTACGGCAATTTCCTTTGATGAAAGCGGTAAGGCTTATATAATTCCCGCATATCCGCAAGTTAAGATATGGGATAATGCAGTAAATGGGCTCAATTACGAAAAGACCACGCTCACGCCTGTGAGCGAGGGTATAAATAAGTTCTCGTTTCAGCCGAAGGACAACTTTAGCCATAAACCTGTTCCATTGGGACAGATATTTTTTATGTATAAAGCTATGAATCGGCCAAAATTGAGAGAATTAACTGCATCCGATATCCCGATAAAAATGCTTAGGAATTTTCCTTTGCCGTTAAGGTTATTAACGGATGACTCTTTGAAAAAGCACTTTCTGCAAAGCTTTCAATGCTCTAAATTTACTAAAATCTGGGGAAAAAGGCGGCCTGATGGATTTGTCAATCTACAAAGGTGGGTCGATGAGTCTCTCATTTTGAATACAGTCGACTCTCATGCGTGATGCTTCGAAATTTTCTGTCGAGTTGTCTCTACTTGCAAGGGCAACATTGAGAGGTAACGAGAATTTGGTTTTTTTTGAAGATGAATCACGGTTGCCTGATGAGGAACGGATAATTAAATTGGCTCGCTGGCATCAGGTTCAATCCTTGTTGCACGACTATTTAAGCGAAAATGAACTTTTCATCACCGAATCATATTTCGAGCAACTTAAATCCCATGGCATTCAGGAAGCAGTTTATAATATGATCTTCTTACGGAAATCATTGGATTTAAACCGCGATCTAAACGCTGGTGGTGTGCATGCGTTCTTGATGAAAGGAGCTTTGTGGGCTTGGTTATTATACGAGAAACCTGCTTTGAGAGAATTTGGGGATATTGATTTTTTTCTGCAAAAAGGCGATATTCCGAAAGGATTGACGGTTTTTAAAGGACATGGGTTTCACCCGGACAGCTATCGGAAATTTCTGCTTGATGATGAAAAAGTCCGGAAGCTGTATTTTGACACTGATTATCAATTGCCGCTCGAGCCAGAGTTTGCCGAAATTGTAAAATCCATCGAAATTCAATGGAATTCTACCTACCCCCGCTTTGCCTACTCATTTTCGTGGGATGAATTAATGTCCCGGACCATGTTGTTCGAGGTTTTAGACGAGAAAATAGTAATTCCCTCGATTGATAACCAGTTGCTTATGATGATCGTACATCACGCAGGCGTGGAACAGTGGGATAAGTTGAAATTTATGGGTGATTTCGTGCGGCTCCTTCGTAAATTTTCGAAAGAAATAGATTGGCAGTACGTCACGAAAATCACTAAACAAAAAGGATTTAACCGCCTTTTTAAAGAGTCACTGGGAATGGTGAGGGTACTGACAGGAGAGGATTACAGTAGTTTTATGGGAGAGGGGTCACTTTCTCATTACCCTACTGAGAAATTTATGTCAACTGTCTTCTCTCATTGGGAAAATCTGAGACCAAGGCCTGTCACCAAATCTTGGCAGATATTTTACTTTAATATGATTTACAGAGATCGGCCAGGCGACAAACTTTCAATACTGTTTAAACACCTGGCCTATCTCTTAGAATGGAAGTTGTTGATACCCAAAGCAGTGTGGTATTATAAAAATCGGCGTTAAGTCAGGGAGATTCTGATAGTCCCCTTGATTGAATTGCCCGGTGCAAGCACATTGAGCCCTTCCCCATTATTGAATGAATTGACATTTGCCGTTAGTGGTTCTATTCCTACGCAATCCCTTTCAGGCGGAGTATACAAAACGAGATGATTGAACTTGCCTTCACCCGTTTCCTGCTCAATTACTAGCGTGACATGCTGGTTGTCAGAGATAAGCTTCGTTACCGCGGTCTCTCCATTTGCTTTTACTATAAAACAATTGTCCAGCACTTTTTTAAATAACAATGTTGGACCTGAAATCGGGAATTGTTCCTTGCCCACGGGAATCATGTCATCGTCAAAAGAAACAATCTCGTCTGACGGGATGTCAATTTTCCACGCATCCACCATTTCATTTCCCAGCCTAAAGTAGGGATGCCATCCAAACATAACCGGTGCAGGTTCGTTACCAACATTTTTTGCCTCATAGGTAAGACTAAATTTTCCGTCGGCAGTTAGCGAATACTTTACTGAAAAGTCAATATCAAATGGATAACCTATGGCATTTCTGAGATCATAGTGGAGTTTTATGGATGCCTCGTCGTCATGTAACCCCTGTTCCGATAAATGGAAATTTTGTTTTCTAACCAGGCCGTGTATGGCGCTGGCATGCGTTGGATCATTTTGAGCTAGCTCATATTCCTTATGAAAAAAGGTATACTTCCCGCCAGGAATTCGGCTGGCAAATGGGAACAATAGTTCGCTTGAACTTTGGGTATCATCGGCTAGTGTATCAGGGGTTCCGGGAGTTTTCAAAACAGAGAACAATGTATTTCCTTTACGAAGCGAAAGCTGACGCACTATTCCTCCAAGTTCAGGAACGACGACAAATCGATTTCCCGAAGACGTCTCCTGAATGATGAATTCGGTAAGATCCCCGAAATGTTGCTTTTGTATTTCGAAAGCCATTTGATCTATAATTTTAATTTTAACAAAAGTGTAAAATAAAACCGGACACAAAAATGCCCGGTTTCTAGTAATCTATTCGTGTAACAAAAGAAACTAAGCGTTGGACGCTCCCTTTTCTTCCTCTGTTACCATTTCGTTTTGCTCTTTTTCTTTCTCTGCATTCTTAAGAACTTCTTCATGAATTGCAGCTTCTTCATTGGAGCGACGATTAATATACGCCTGATAGCTGGTTTCCTTTTCATAAGGACGTTTCCCAATCAGTTTTTCAAGATCACTTTGAAAAAGAATCTCTTTTTCAAGAAGCTCATTCGCAAGAATGTCAACGAGATGACGTTTTTCGAAAAGCATCTTTTTAACAAACTGGTAAGCCTGATCTATCAACTTACGTACTTCTTCATCAATCGCTTGTGAAGTAGACTCGGAATATGGCTTAGTAAAAGAGTAATCGCTTTGTTTTGAGTCGTAATAGGAAACATTTCCGATTCGCTCGTTCATTCCATACATGGTAACCATGCTGTAAGCAACTTTTGTAACTCTTTCGAGGTCACTGAGTGCCCCGGTAGATATTTTTCCAAATATGACATCTTCTGCTGCCCTGCCACCAAGGGTCATACACATCTCGTCAAACAATTGCTCTGTACGATACAAATACTGCTCTCTCGGTAAATATTGCGCATAACCGAGCGCAGCAACACCGCGAGGTACAATGGATACCTTCACCAAAGGATCTGCATGTTCAAGGAACCAGCCTGCAACGGCATGACCTGCTTCGTGATAAGCTACGATCTCTTTTTCTTCCGGAGAAATCAGTTTATTTTTCTTTTCCAATCCACCAATTACGCGGTCCATCGCATCCTGGAAGTCCTGCATGGTCACTTCTTCACGGTCACGACGTGCTGCAATCAGCGCAGCTTCGTTACAAACGTTAGCAATTTCAGCACCTGCAAAACCTGGGGTTTGCGAAGAAAGTTTTTGAATATTAACATCCAAAGACAGTTTCAAAGGTTTTAAATGTACTTTGAAAATAGCTTCTCGCCCGATAACATCCGGCTTGTCAACTGAAATTTGTCTGTCAAAACGACCTGGACGAAGTAAAGCAGGATCCAACACATCGGGACGGTTTGTTGCAGCCACAATGATGATCCCTGAATCTGTCGCAAAACCATCCATTTCGACCAATAGTGAATTCAAAGTATTCTCACGTTCATCGTTTGATCCGGGCATAGCTCCACGACCTCTTGAACGTCCGACTGCATCAATTTCATCGATAAAAATAATACAAGGCGCTTTTTCCTTCGCCTGTTTGAAAAGGTCGCGAACACGTGCCGCTCCCACACCTACAAACATTTCTACAAAGTCAGAGCCTGACAAAGAGAAAAAAGGAACACCCGCTTCTCCTGCAACGGCCTTTGCCAAAAGCGTTTTACCAGTTCCCGGAGGGCCCACAAGAAGAGCTCCCTTTGGTATTTTCGCGCCAAGCTTTTTGAACTTGTCCGGATGCTGAAGATATTCGACTATTTCTTTGATTTCTTCTTTCGCTTCGTCGAGTCCAGCAACGTCATTAAAAGTAATTTTTACTTTACTGTCAGCGTCAAAAAGGGTTGCTTTGGACCGGCCAATGTTAAAAATCTGTCCTCCTGGCCCAACTCCACCAGACATTCTCCCGAGGATGAAATACATAACCAGAATCATAATAATGAAAAAGCCCCATGTCCCGAGAAAGCTGGTCCAATCGTTTCGTGTGTCGACGAGCATTGGAACCTTGTCATCATTGGGAACACCCTCCTGCATCTTTTCGAAGTCTTTCTTAAAAGTTTCTGCAGATGTTACCTGAAACTGGTAGTGAGAAGGCGACTCGCCTCCGAAGTATGGATTTTCCTTTGAAACTGTCTTGTATTTGTCGAGCTTCAGTGCATCCGGTTTAAGCGTTACTTCTACTGTCTTGTCATTCACAATAGTAACTTTCTCAACCTCTTTGTCAGACATCATTTTTTCAAACTTCTTCTGATTTGTGTCACGGATAGAAGATGTTCGGTTCAAATACGTAATTCCTAATATAGTGGCTATCAGAGCGGCGATAATCCATCCCTGGTACCCTTTTTGAGGACTTTTTGGATTAAGCGGTCCTCGTTTATTATCGTTTTCAGACATTCTATGTGCTAATTAAGGGGATATTTACTAAACAACACTGCACAACGGGCTTATGTTCACCTGCCATGATTATTTATGCGACAGTATCTTCAAGGTGAGTTACAATGGCGTCGCCCCAAAGTTCTTCAAGATCGTAATGCTTTCTGCGGTCTTTGTTAAAAATGTGAACGACCACATCCACATAGTCTATAAGGATCCATTCGCCATTGGCTTTTCCTTCTTTTTGCCAAGGTTCAGTTTTTGAGAATTTATATACTTCATCCTCCACTGAATTGGCCAGTGCATCTATTTGAGTATCGGAGTTCCCGGAACAAATTACGAAAAAATCGGTGATTGAATTTTTGACCTTTCTAAGATCGAGAATTGTTATTTCCTGCCCTTTTTTTTCTGACATCCCTCTCGCTACAAGCTCGGACAAGTCTTTTGAAGATAGTTCTTTATTTTTGCGTTCTTTCATGCGTAGTTTATTCCCATTTCTATTAATCCTAAATTAAACTAAAAAAATTGTACAACGCTATATACGACTCACTAATAATTGCTAAAAAAGTGATATATCTGCCAAGTTGTCATTCAACAAACGACATAGCGGCTGAATTAGTGCGCAGTAAATCATTTCAGGAAGGTACCGTTGTCATTACAAATGATCAGACTAAGGGGAAGGGTCAGAGGGGAAGTATCTGGTTAACTGAGCCAGGTCAGAACCTTACTTTTTCGGTCATTTTGAAACCTAATTTTATTAGAATAGAAGAGCAGTTCCTGATTAGCAAGGCAATTTCGGTGGGTATTTGCGCTTACCTGAAAAATTACACCAGACATGCCAAAATTAAATGGCCCAATGACATTTATATTGGCGACTCAAAGGTGTGCGGCACTTTAATTGAAAATTCAATTCAAGGCTCGTCGATCTTCAGTTCGATTGTAGGTATCGGATTGAATATCAATCAAAAAGAGTTTCGAAACAGCAGAGCTACATCGCTGGCAATGGATCACAATTCATCCTTTGCACTTCCTGATGAATTTAAAAAACTCATGAAACACCTGGATGCGTCCTATTTCAGATTGAAAACTGTCTCGGGCCGTGCTTTCCTTGAATCAGAATATTTGAACCTGTTATACGATTACGAGCAGCTTAGGCGCTTTCGGGTCGGAGGTGCGGATATGTTGGGTACTATTTCTGGTATTACACCGGCTGGGAAACTCTGTGTCCGGTTTGATGGCGAGAAAGATCATACCGAGTTTAACACCAAAGAGATAGAGTGGGTCTGGGAAACGTGATTATCCCCATTTTCCCAATATGGCCATCACGATAGCACTTATCCCGAGGCCGAGTGACTCTCTTGCTTCTTCGATATTGATACTTCTCATTTGAGTCTCACCAAAAAATATTCCCTCAAAATGAGGAGGCCATTGTAAGATTCCACCTACTACGTAGGCTGCTGCGAGCACATAAAATACCCAACTGGGCCAGAGTTCACGAATACTCATGTAACAAGCCAGGGCTGCAATGCTGTAAATGAATATCCACGTAGCCGAATCAGGGTCATTAAGTTGGAAATAGGAAAAAAGGACGAATAGCAGACCGAAGAAGATTTTGAATATTTTCATCAGGATTTGAATTTTAAATGAATGAATTTTGATGACGGTTAACTTGCCCTGACTGCTGAGGGATATTAATTAAAACGGGTAAAGACGAAATTTACTTGTCACAATACTCGATTATTGCGGCATTTGCATCCTGGTAGCCAAGTTTTGAAGCTTGTTTAAAGTTTCCACAGCCCAGATCCTTTTCTCCGTCATTCCATTGAGCCAATCCTAATCCATAAAAAGCTTTCCCATATTGAGAATCCAGCTTCACCGTTTCCCGGAATGCCAGGGTAGCCTTTTTGAAATCCTTTTGCCGGTAATAAGTGTTTCCGAGGTTGTACCATGCTTGTTTGTTGTTTTCATCCAATTTTGTCGCCTTTTGAAAATCAGCAACTGCTTCGGGCAATTTGTCCAACAATGCCTGCAATTGCCCACGGTTCAGAAAAATATCTGACGTGTCTGGCGCCAGTCGTGCAGCGGTGTTGTAGTCTGATAAGGCAGAATCTAATCTGTTTTCACTGGTATGAAGTAACGCACGGTTGAAATACGGCCTGTAAGAATCACTCTGAATTTTGATCGCCTGGTTGAAATCAAGCATTGCATTCGGATATTCTTTCAATTCATAATATGCAACGCCCCGGGTGTTGAATGCTTCGGCGTTTGATGTATTTTTTTCGATTGCCTTATTCAGATATTCAATGGCTTCTTTCGTTTTGCCTTCATGAAGTAATGTTTTTGCTTTGGTTAAAAAAGCGTCTGACGATTGGCAGGAATACAGCAAAAACAAAAAAAATAAAAAAAATATCCTGGGCATAGCCATTCATTTATAGTTGGTTTCTGCAAAAGTAAGTTGAAACATGAAACGAATGTTTTCTTTTTGTCAATAAAATGTCTTTATCTTTGCAATGGCAAATCGGAACTACCAGCTCCTTCCGAATCCCCCAGGTCCTGACGGAAGCAAGGGTAGGTGGTTGATGCGGTGAGATTCTCGGTTTGCCTTTTTTTATGCCCTTTTGGCTCAATTCACTTCTTTCTTTTTGGTTTTAGCAAGGGTTTTCTACTTTTGTAGCATATTCTAACCATTCAATTTTCAATATGAAATTTTTCATTGATACCGCAAACCTGAAAGAGATTCAGGAAGCTCAGGCCCTTGGTGTTTTAGACGGCGTTACGACCAACCCATCTCTCATGGCTAAGGAAGGAATAACGGGCAAGGATAACATCATGCGTCACTACAAAGCAATATGCGATATCGTTGATGGTGACGTGAGTGCTGAGGTTATTTCGATCGACCTGGAAGGTATGATCCGCGAAGGAGAAGAATTGATCGAGATCGATGATAAAATTGTCGTGAAAATACCGATGATAAAAGAAGGCGTGAAAGCGTTGAAATATTTTTCGAGTAAAGGCGTTCGGACCAATTGCACACTAATTTTCTCTGCGGGACAAGCATTGTTGGCCGCCAAGGCCGGTGCAACTTATGTGTCTCCATTTATCGGACGCCTGGATGATATTTCCACCGACGGAATTGCATTGATTGAGCAAATTTTGCTCATTTACCGCAATTACGGCTATGAAACTCAGGTTTTAGCTGCGTCTGTTCGCCATCCGATGCATATTATCCAGTGTGCGGAAGTTGGAGCCGATGTGATGACTGGCCCATTAAGTGCGATGGAAGCGCTGCTTAAGCACCCGTTAACGGATATTGGTCTTGCCAAATTCCTTGAAGACTATAAGAAAGGGAACTCCTAAAATTTTAATAGCCCCCAATTCTAATGTAATTTGTTCTAAAACGTTTTACTTTGGGTTGGGGGTAATTTTTTTATAACATGACAGGATCAACGGAGCCGATTATTGTACTGGATAGGGCAGATATTTATCAGGGTGAAAGGCCTGTTTTGAACGATGTTCATTTTGAGATCAAAAATGGAGAATTCGTTTATCTGATTGGTCGTACAGGGAGTGGGAAAAGTTCGTTAATGAAAACTTTGTACGCCGATTTGTGGCTTCAAACCGGTTCTGCCAAAGTAGTAGGTTATGAACTGCATAAGATAAGGAGAGCCGACGTCCCTTTTTTACGCCGCCGTATTGGGATTGTTTTCCAGGACTTTCAATTGCTTTCAGATAGGTCGGTGGAAGATAATCTTTCATTTGTGTTGCGGGCTACGGGCTGGGAACAGCAGTCGAAAATTTCGAAGCGAATAGCGGAAGTGCTTATGCAGGTAGGGCTGGGCACCGCTCAGAAAAGAATGCCGCATCAACTATCTGGTGGTGAGCAGCAACGCGTGGTTATTGCACGAGCTATGTTAAATGAGCCAAAAATCCTGATTGCCGATGAACCGACAGGCAACCTTGATCCTGAAGTAGGAGAACAGATCATCCAGGTTTTTAAGACGATCAATAATGCAGGTACTGCCATTTTAATGGCTACACATAATCTCGAATTTATCAAGAAATTCCCCGCGCGCGTTTTGAAGTGCGAGAATGGAAGTGTTGTTGAGGGGTAAGGGAAGAAGGGAAAAGGGACGAAGAAAAAAAACGGAGGCGAAAATGGTATAACCAATTTGCCTCCGTTTTTTGCATTATGATCTTTAAGTCTGAACTTCGATAATTCGTTTTTAACTTCCTAAATACTCCTTAACTCCGTCCTTCAACCTACTTCGCTTTAAGATCTATAAATGGGATGATCATTTCTTCAAGTGAGACACCGCCATGCTGAAAAGTGTCGCGGTACAAGTTCACATACTGATTGTAATTGTTTGGATACGCAAAGAAGTAATCCTCTTTCGTGAATACGTAGGAAGTGGAAACGTGAGGTTTAGGCAGGAATATGCGCTCCGGTTTCCTGCATACCATCAAATGATTGTCATCAAAACCCAGATTTTTTCCATGCTTGTATCTCAGATTTGTGTTGGTCTCACGATAGCCAATGATCTTTACTGGCTTTTGAACCCGGATCATACCATGATCCGTAGTCAGAATTAACCTGCATTTTTTCTCAGCAATTTTTTTCAAAAAGTCCAGAAGTGGCGAATGCTGGAACCAGGACTTGGTTATGGAGCGATAAGCGGCTTCATCAGGGGCAAGTTCTTTAATCATCTGCACGTCGGTTCTCGCATGTGACAGCATATCTACAAAATTGTAGACGATTACATTCAACTGGTTGTTCATCAGATTGTTGAAGTTATCCAGCAACGCTTTTCCCTGGTTGGTGTTCAGGATCTTGTTATAAGATGATTTGATATTAAAATGATTTGTTTCCAGCTGCTTTTGCAGGAAATCATATTCATGGTTGTTCAACCCTTCTTCTCCATCGGGTGTATTTTCGTCACTAACCCACCATTGAGGATATTTACGTTCCATTTCGCTGGGCATCAAGCCGGAGAAAATTGCGTTTCTTGCGTATCCTGTCGTCGTTGGAAGGATTGAATAGTAAGATGATTCTTCTTCAATATTGAAATATTCCTGCAAAATAGGCTGAATCATCTTCCACTGATCATACCGGAAGTTGTCGATCAATAAAAAGAAAACAGGCTCAGTGGATCCTTTAAGATGCGGGAAAACCTTTTGTTTCATCAGTTGATGAGAGAGGATCGGTTTGTTGGAGCGGGGATCGTTAAGCCAATCCTCATATTCTTCCTCAATAAATTTGCAAAAATTAGCGTTCGCGTCACTTTTCTGCATGCTAAAAACCTCAGACATGCCCTGATCGTCGGAACTTTCCAGTTCGAGTTCCCAGTAGATCAATTTTTTATAGATATCCGCCCACTCTTCATGCCCGATTCGGTCCTGGTATTGCATGGCGAGGGTCCTAAACTCCTGCTGATAGCTAAGCGTAGTTTTTTCAGTCACCAGACGTTTGTTGTCGAGTATTTTTTTGACAGAAAGTAATATTTGATTCGGATTGAGCGGTTTGATAAGATAATCATCTATTTTGGAGCCAATTGCGTCTTCCATAATGTGCTCTTCTTCGCTCTTTGTAATCATGACAACCGGCAGGGTAGGCTGCATTTGTTTAATTTGGGCCAAAGTTTCAAGGCCTGTCATACCTGGCATCATTTCATCCAGAAAGACAATATCAAAACGGTCGTTTTCAATTCGGTCCAAAGCGTCTGCTCCACTGTTTACGGGCGTGACGTTATATCCCTTATTGGTCAGAAACATGATAAGTGGTTTAAGAAGATCTATTTCGTCATCGGCCCAAAGAATGTTGTATTGCATGATCAGTATTTATCAATTAAAATTAAAACAATGTATTTGTAACGCAGTATATATTCATCTGGTATTGAAAAATGCGTTTTAAGCTATTTTAACATATTCGAGATTACCTATAACTGTACTCAATTTTCATTCCAGAAGTTGAAGTTATTTCAAAAACTTTCTGGAAACACGATCAAGATCTTCAGGCGTATCTACACCGTGAGAATCGTCCGTTGTGATTACAGCTTTGATGGCATATCCGTTTTCAAGCCAGCGCAGTTGCTCGAGTGCTTCGGCTTTTTCAAGATAGGATACTGGCAGTCTGGTTATTTCTGCAAGGACATCTACCCGATAAGCATAAATACCAATATGTTTATAAAAAGTATGTTCTTTAAGCCAATAACCTGGTTCGGCGTTTCTCAGGTAAGGAATCGTTTGTCTGCTGAAATATAATACTTCGCCTCGCCTGTTTAAAACCGCTTTCGGAACATTTACATTAAAAAGAATTTCCTCAGAATCAATAATTTTTACAAGCGTTGCTAATTCTGTTTCGCCTGTTAATACTGCGGCAAGCCGGTTTATCGGGTCTGGGCTTATAAAAGGCTCGTCGCCCTGAATATTAATTACATAGTCAAAACTGCCTTCCGTTTTAGTCAAGGCCTCAAAGCAACGGTCCGTTCCACTCTGATGATTTTCGGAAGTCATGACTGCTGTTCCTCCAAAGTCCTGGACGTGGTCGAATATTCTCTGGTCGTCTGTCGCCACAATAACCTGAGTTAACGCGGTCGCCTGAACAGCCTGTTCATAAACACGTTGAATCATGCTTTTGCCACCGATGTCGACCAGCGCTTTAGCAGGAAAACGGGTGGAAGCGTAGCGAGCAGGTATTATTCCTAATATTTCCACAAAATTGTAGTTTGAATGATGTTTTATAATTTCGGGATCAAATTAAAGCTAAAATTTGCAAAACTTTTTTTCACATACGTTTTTACAAAATATCTGGCGTATTCTGCCACATCCCGACCGGGATGTAAATCAATGGGCCATTGAATTGCGTGAAATTACGCAAAAGAAGGTTTCATTTGCGATCATTGATTTAGATAGACGGGAATTAAAATGGACTGCATCCCCCGAGGGAACGGATTGGTGGACGTCAATGACCGGATTTGCAAATAATCATATCTTCCTGCATCACTATCGATATCCCGAACTGCCAGAACCTACTGACCTTTCAGCCCTTGATCGGAAGACCGGTGATTTGGTCTGGACGATACCCAACTACGTATTGGTAAGGGCGTTAGATGAGCAGTATATTGAGGTTGCCCGAAAACATGGCGATGGATTTAAATACGTGAAATGCGATGCGGACGAAGGTAAAATTATGCAAGGTGCCTACGCGTTTCAAAATGAAAACCGAATAATTTTCAAACAGCCTGTTCGTTACAAGGAAGGAAATATTTACTTTGAAAGACTGTCAACGTTCCTGCAAACAAATTTTAAAGTAAATAATCCTATTTGTATTGATTACCTTGACTGTCGACCCTATATGGTGTTTTCTTATTATATTTACGATCAGGATAAAGTTGTACAATATTTGTTGGTCGTCACGGACAAAGGAGCGTGTGTGATAAAAGAAATGATCTCGCAGGAAAGAAACGGAATTGGCCAGTCTACAATCTTGCTTAAAGATTCAACGTTGGTATATCTAAAAAATAGTACAGAATTTAAGAGTTTAAAGCTTTCACAATAAATGAAATACGTATTTTGCTTTGCTATTTTAGCAGGGATGTTAACAGGAATGAAAAGTGCCCAGTCAAAGGCGCTGGTGAACATGGATTCTGTTGGGGTTGAAAGAATAGGAGGTAAGATGTTTGTTCTGCACCGGGTAGATCAGGGGCAAACCATGTTTGCGGTGGTCAGGCAATACGGAACCACGATTCACGCACTTCGGGAGGCCAACCCCGGAATGGCGGATGGTTTACAGTCAGGCCAAACCATTCGTGTTCCTTATACCCCAAAGGTTTCAAAAAAAGATGCTAAAAAGGAGGAAGTTAAATTAGTCGTCACCAAACCCGACTTAAAGGAAACCAAGCCGGTTCCGGCAATTGTGAAGCCTTCTCAGCCTGCTCCCGTAACGACTACCCCGAGTGCCACTTCTTCGGTCTCGGTTGCTCCAAATGGTCTTCATAAAGTTGAATCGGGGCAAACTTTATATCGTGTAGCTGTAAAATACGGCGTGCTGATGGCTGATATCAGGAAATGGAATAATTTGACTGATGATAATCTTAAAGATGGTCAGGTACTGATTGTGAGTGAAAAAGGAGAGGAAAAAGTAACAACACACGCAACCCCTTCCCCGCCGAAAGTTGTCACCAACGTGGTAAAGGATTCTGTTAAGGCCAAGGCTGTAGTTGCAGAGAAAGTAGTAAAACCTGTGGAAGAAGTGGCACCACCAAAAGTGGTAAGAGGCAAGTCAAAATCAGAATCGGGACTTGCGGAGGGTATTGAAACTGATGAAAGCACAAGTAAGTTTTTAGGTTTGCATCGCACAGCGCCTATCGGTTCTTTGGTACAGGTACTTAATGAATATAATCAGGAAAGTATTATTGTGAGGATCATTGGTCGTATTCCCGACACCAGCACTAATGATGACATTATTATCAAGTTGTCGTCAAGGGCTTTTGAAAAAGTTTCTCCAAACAGCAAACGTTTTCGGGCAGTTGTGAGTTACCTTGAATAGATCAGTAAAAGCGAGTTAGGATTATACCTGTGATTTCAAATGGTCGGGGGGGTAATCAAAAAACAAAATCAAATGAAGCATTCCCCAGAGTTCAGATCACGTAGAGAAGAGGAAAGAGCGGCCCTCAAAAATACACCGGGTTATAAAGCCTGGAGTGTGATGTTTACCCTATTGTATCCATTCATTGCAGTATTTACATTTGTTTTTTCGGGCATAGTTATGATCTTCTCTGGCATTTCGAGGGTTTTGGCGTTTGTATTTGGAGGCGGAAATGCTAAGCGTTGAGTCGGAAAGTTATCAAATTCCTGCCTTCGTTGTCGATTTATTGGAAGAAAAGGCTGAGCAATATAACCGGCCCGACTTTGTCGCTAATGATCCCATTAGCATCCCTCACAGATATTCCCTCAAGCAAGATATTGAAATAATGGCTTTCTGGGCCGCAGTGCTTGCATGGGGACAACGGAAAACAATTATTAATAAATGTCTGGAGCTTTCCAGCTTAATGGATGATGCGCCTTATGATTTTATGAAAAATCATGAGGATAATGATCTTAAGAAGTTTCTGGCGTTCAAACACCGTACTTTCAACGCCACAGACACCCTTTATTTCCTTCACTTTTTTCAACAATATTATCGTCGTCACGATTCGCTGGAATTTGCATTTAGCAAGACGCTTTCCAATTCAGATACAACGATTGAAAAAGGGCTGATTGGCTTTCATGACTCATTTTGTGATTCGGAGAATTTTAGCGCCAGAACCAGAAAACATATTGCGACTCCGGTTAGAAAATCATCCTGCAAAAGGTTGAATATGTTTCTCAGATGGATGGTGCGAAAGGATAATAAGGGTGTGGATTTTGGGATTTGGAATACGATTTCGCCTTCACAATTGGTCTGCCCTTGTGACGTTCATGTGGATCGTGTTGCCCGCGTTCTGGGTTTGATTAACAGGCCTGTAACTGACTGGCGTACAGCGGTGGAATTGACATCGACCTTGAAAAATCTGGATCCTGACGATCCTGTAAAGTATGATTTTGCGCTTTTTGGACTGGGCATTGAGGGATTTGCGACTAAGGTTAATACCTTTAAATAAGAGCTGTTATTGACTCCTGGGTCTGTCTTGTTTAACAAGCAAAAAACCAGGATGCGTTGAAGCATCCTGGTTTCATAATCTGTTATAAAACTTTTATAACGAACTAATAAACTGAATCGAGTCTACCGAGAACAGTGGCTTTGTTCCGGCGTCAGGATTTTTGAATACAAAAGCAAGTTTATGCAGCTTGCCATCGACAGAAGATTTAATCGGGATAGAAACATTTCCATCTGACTCCACCCTGGCCTCTCCCAATTTGGTTCCCTCAGGAGAATCAAGCCGGACTTCCAAAATCCCGCCTGCACTTTGTCCCTGTCGGTAGCTGGCTGCTATATCTATTGCGCTGATTCCGGTAAGGTCAATGTCGTCAAAAACAATGTAACTTCCACTTTTTGAAGCGGACACGATTTCTGGGCCATTCGTCACCTTGAATTTTGTTACATCTTTGCCGTCGTCATAGGTGTTTGCTCTAATCTTGGCTGGCCTCAAAGCCACGGACTTAAAGCCTGTCATAGGACCCACAACCGCGTCGCCTTTATCGGTATAGCTTGCATTGAAGATATATGAACCTTCTTTTTGCTTCGATTGGGTTATATAAGCACCTTTCAAGGGCTTTTTATCAACCACTTTTTCGCTAGCCAGCGACAATATGTACTTCACCATTTCTTCTGCTTCTTCCGGCTTGTGTTGTGGGTGGGCGGCCATTACCTGTTCTCCCCAAACACCGCCACCACCGCTTATCACCTTTGCTGCAAGTGTTTTAACGGAATTGCGCTCCTTTTCATAACGCTTGGCTACCTCAATGTAGGCAGGCCCAATTGATTTTTTGCTAACCGAATGGCATGCTTTGCAATCGCTCAACTCAATCAGACGTCTTCCAGTTTCAAATCCTGAATTCGCCACATGGCCTTGTGCCAATTGTGTTTTGTCAAAGCCCTCAAGATAATTAATGGTTAAAGTAACTTCATCCTCGGGTATCTTCTTATTCACAAGGCTCCCATCTTCTTTGTCGGCTACCGAAACTTCGTAATTTACAGGTTTGTCATTCCAATAAAAGGTTTTATTTCCTTTGATTGCAACATCCACTTTTGGAATTGCATTACCGGCTTTAATTGTCACCTGAGATGTATTGCTATTTCCTGCACCATCTGTTACTTTCAAACTAGCGATATACTCACCCGGCTTTGTGTAGCTGAACGACGGATTGGCAACCGTACTTTTTGGCAGGCCTTTGCCAAAAGACCACTCGTATTTTATGGCATCATTGTCGTAGTCGAGCGAACCCTTTGAGGAAAAGGTCACTTTTAACGGTACGGCTCCGATCGTATTGGTGGCACTGGCAATCGCCACCGGCACTCTGTTACCCGCATTAAACGTGATGTGCGACAAGCTTGCTTCATCATTTTGAGCAAACCAGTTGGGGCCGTATTCCAAAGTGTAAAGGGATCCGTCATTGGCAAACTGCATGTCGATCGGATGGCTAAATACCGTTTTTGGCATAAACCGCTGAATGTTAACAATGTCACCAATGTCATTCATCGATACAATGTTGATGTAGTCACGAATCCAGTCATAGGCAAAGAATTTCTTATCGTAATAAGTTGGGAATTTGTTCTTGCTGTCTTTGAAATCATTGTAATAGTAGACGGGCCCCGCCATTGCGTTACGGCCACCCTTTGCAACTATCGGTCCAAATTCCGGAGAGTCTGCATAAGGATACCAGATGAAAGCGGGTTGGGCCGGTGGTAGTTCTCGTAAGCCTGTATTGTGAGGCGAATCATTGATTGGCCTGGCTGGATCAAAAAGTTCGCCTGATTCTTTTGTTTCAAAATTGTATGCCCTGTATGGCTTATTGTCTCCAATAAATAACGGGTAACCAAAGTACCCGGCTTTTCTTGCCTGATTCACTTCATCATAACCACGTGATCCGCGGGTTGGGCTGTCGTTCGAAGCATCCGGGCCTACATCTCCCCAATAAACGTACCCTGTGTGCTGATCCACTGAAATGCGATAGGGATTTCTTGTGCCCATTACATAAATTTCCGGACGGGCTTTGGCGTTGCCTGCGGGAAATAAATTGCCTTCTGGAATATCGTAGAGATTGGTTCCTCCCGGCATATTGGCCCTTCGGTCTCCATAGCGAGGCTTTATCCTTAAAACTTTTCCTCTAAGATCGTTGGTGTTCGAAGAAGAGTGGCGACCATCCCATCCTTCACGACCAGGACGACCATCCATCGGGCCATATCCCTCTGACTGAAATGGATTCACATCATCTCCTGTGGATAGGTATAAATTTCCTTTGGCATCCCATGCAATAGATCCGCCGGTATGGCAGCAGTCCGTTCTCTTGACCGGTACAGTCAGCAGATTCTCTTCAGTGGAAAGCAGAAGTGTATCTTTAATGTCATCATATTTAAAACGGGACAAGTGCTGGGCAGTATCCGCTTCGGTTGACGGTGGAGAATAATAGAGGTAAACCAGTTTATTGGTTTTGAAATTTGGGTCAATGTTAAGTCCCATCAGCCCATATTCCTGTTTGGTGTAAACCGGCACTTCCGCAACCACTTTGACTTTTCCTGTTTTGGGATTGTAAAGTTTCAATTTCCCCTTGCGCTCAGCGAAAAGTACACGCTGATCTTCCAAAACGACCAACTCTGTTGGTTCGTCAAGCTTTGATGCCAGAACCTTTTTGGAAAAACGGTTGTCTTCAGGCCGGGCTTTTGCATAGTCCAGCGACGAAGCCATTGCGTAACTTAGGCCTCCCATCAAATGCTTCAAAAACACGGGATTGCTGAATGTCGCATTCTCGTGCCCGAAATTGGTATAAAATGCTTTCCCTCCATCAAACTCATGGTACCAGGCCATCGGATGGTTATCACCCATTTTACCGTCCTTGTATGTTTTTTCATCAATCTTTATCAGAACGTGAACCTTGTTGTTGAAGTTTTTGAAGTCGTAAAACTCATCCTTAATCTTCCAATTTTTCGGAAAATCCTTCATCGACGAGTGGTTGTCATCAACCACAAAAGCATTGCCCTCCTGCACATTTGGATTACCAGGGTGACTTGCAAATTGTGCTCCGGCTAGTCGGTTGTACCATTGCCAATCATATTCAGTGTCCGCGGCAGCGTGGATGCCAACATACCCGCCACCGGCCTGAATGTAATGTTCGAAGGCCTCTTGTTGCGTATTGTCAAGGATGTCGCCTGTTGTATTCAGAAAAACAACAGCGCTGTATTTTTTGAGATTTTTCTCAGTGAAAATGGAAGCGTTCTCGGTCGTATCGACTGAAAATCCATTTTCAATCCCAAGTTTTGTTATTGCAGCCTTTCCGGATGCAATAGACCCATGCCGGAATCCCGCTGTCTTGGAGAAAATGAGTACCCGTTTTTCGGGGGTAACGATTTGGGCATTACTGATTGTTGCAGTAACATTAACAGAGAGCAGTGCTAGAAACAACACCAGTCCGCGAGCATTAAATTGCATTGTAAAAGTGGGTTATGGTTAAGGTTGGCAGGTTTGATTTTTAATTGTCAAACTTACCCTTTTAAAACGAATATTCTTTTTGAAATTACTTATCGATGCCGGTATTTGTAATAATCGTTGTAATTTTTGGATCGTTTTTAAATACATAAGTTACGCATCTATGCGCCAAAAAGACTATTGGAAAGTCTGATAAAGCAATAAACCGCAATACATTGAATACCTGTCTATTCAATGTATTGCGGTTTATTGTAACCAATGAGGAATTAAAGTCCTAAAACTTTGCGGTTGAATGCTTCGTCAGCACTGGTTCCAGCAAAGTCATCAAAAGCTTTTGTTGTAACTTCAATGATATGATTTTCGATAAACGGAGCGCCTTCAGCCGCCCCTTGTTCAGGCGATTTAATGCAACATTCCCATTCTAAAACCGCCCAGCTGCCGTAATCGTATTGCGAAAGTTTGGAGAAAATAGCGGCAAAATCCACTTGTCCGTCTCCAAGGGAACGGAATCTTCCAGCCCTGTCTGCCCAGCCAGCAAATCCACTGTAAACACCTTGCTTTCCAGTTGGATTGAACTCAGCATCTTTCACATGAAATGCCTTGATCCGGTCGTGATAAAGATCGATGAACTGTAAGTAATCCAGTTGCTGAAGCACAAAATGGCTTGGGTCATAATTGATATTAGCGCGTGTATGTCCGCCAAGGTAATCTACAAACATTTCGAAAGTTGACCCATCGAAAAGGTCCTCACCAGGGTGAAGCTCGTAGGCAACATCTACCCCGTTTTCATCATACACATCCAAAATAGGTTTCCATCTTGCAGCCAATTCCTTGAAGGCCGTCTCGATCAATCCGGCCGGCCTTTGGGGCCATGGATATAGGAAAGGCCATGCAAGGGCTCCTGAGAATGTGGCACTTGCTGTTAAACCAAGGTTTCTGCTGGCCTGGGCCGTGTATTTCAGCTGTTGGGTCGCCCATTCAGCACGTGCTTTCGGATTTTTCCGAACTTCCGGTGCAGCAAATCCGTCATACATTTCATCGTAAACCGGATGGGATGCCACCAGTTGGCCAATAATATGAGAGGACAATTCTGTAATTTCCAGTCCTTTCGCATTTAGCTTCCCTTTCAGCTCGTCAGTGTAAGTTTTCGACTCAGCAGCCAGCTTAATATCGATTACCCGCGGGTCCCATACAGGAAGCTGCAAACCTTTATAGCCCAAAGCAGCCATATAGTCGGCAATCGAATCCAAGGTATTAAATGGAGCTTCATCACCCAAAAACTGAGCAAGAAATATCCCCGGTCCTTTTATTGTTTTCATGTTTTTTAGCGGTTAGCAGTCAGCTTTTAGCCATTAGCCTTTCCGACCGACTTGATAATATACATAGTCTTACTTAATAGTCTGTTTTAAGCGATCCAGCTCTCAACTTTCAATTTTCATCTCTCCACTCTGATCTAAACTTCCACCCATCCTTGTTTTTTATTGCTCTCCAGGATCCTTTCACAGATCAGGAGTTCGCGGTATCCGTCAGCGAATGTTGGGAACGTAGGATTTTCGGGTTGTTTGCCTTGTTCGATGGCGGCGTAAACCTCTTTGAACAATTGTTTTGAGGTATCAGAGAAGCCCTCGTTGTGACCACCCGGGAACGTGATCAGTGAACGTACATCAGCATTAACAAGCGATGGGTCACGAATCAGCACTTCATTGCTCTTGTCACGATTACCAATCCACATTTCATTAGGAGCCTCAGAAGTCCAGTTAAAGGTTTTCTTTGAGCCAGAGATTTCCAGTGTCATACGATTTTTACGTCCGGCCGATACCTGAGAAACGGTAATTACACCCTTATTGCCATTATCGAAGCGTAGCAAAACGTTTGCATGGTCTTCGGTAGTAATAGGTACATCAGCGTAGTCTTCAGGGGTCAGCATTTTGCCCGAGTAGGTCTCAACAGGCTTAAGTGGCTTCTTACGGGTCTTGTGAATGGTATTAAAATCCGCGAGAACCGCAACTGTTTTAAGACCGGTTATGTATTCGAGGATATCCATTAAGTGAGAGCCGATATCTGCAATAGCGCGGGAATCTCCGGATTTGTCCGGTTCAAGACGCCAGTTGTAATCTGTTTCGTAGAAAAGCCAGTCCTGCAGATAAGATCCTATGAACGAATAAATTTCACCTAGATCGCCTTTTTCGCGCATTGATTTCATTTGACGCGCCAGTGGATAGTAGCGAAGGTTGAAGTGAACTGCGTTTACGAGGCCTGACTTTGCAGCTAATTCCACTAATTCTTCCGCTTCAACCAGATCTTTTGCAAGAGGCTTTTCGCAAATTACATGCTTACCTGCCAACAGGGCTGCCTTTGACTGTGAATAATGCAGGAAGTTGGGTGTGCAAATGTGAATAGACTGAATATCATCCTGCTTCAACAAGTCATCAAACGTATAAGAGCGCTCGATTCCCAACATATCCGCTTTTTCCCGGGCAAGCTCAGCAGTTACTTCACAAAGTGCTACGACTTCTACATTTGGAAGGCGTCTTAGGGCTTCAATGTGTGCGGGTCCAATGAAACCTGTTCCTACTACGCCAACTTTAATTTTGTTCATAAAATGATTTAGTATAAAATAAATGGAAAATTATGCATTTCAATATGTAGGGTAAGTAAGACTGTATCTACAGCTCCTTACCCATAAGTGAAATAATTTTAATCTAGAAATCAGTCCATTTCAAATCTGATTTGTCAGATGCAATAACGGTATCAATGAATTTCATGCCCCTCACTCCATCTTTTTCAGTAGGGAAATCGTAAACAGGATCTACCGTAGTACCCTCAAGGCGACCCCTTAAATGAAATGCAAAGTTGCGGTATAGATTGGCAAAGGCCTCAAAGTAGCCTTCGGGGTGGCCAGCTGGAACGCGGGTGTGCACTTGTGCGGCTTTAGATAAATTGCCAACACCTGTTCTGACCAGGCGTGTTCCCTGGTTGGTTTTATGAATCAGCGTATTAGGTTCCATCTGATTCCATTCCAAACCGCCGGTCTCTCCATATACGCGAATGTTCAGGTCGTTCTCTTCTCCATTGGCGATCTGACTGTTTTGCAAAATTCCTTTTGCTCCATTGTTGAAACGAAGCAGAACGTTAGCATCGTCATCCAAAAGGCGGCCTTCTACGAAAATGGTCAGGTCAGCGCATAATTGCGTAATTGTAAGTCCTGTCACATATTCGGCAAGGTTTTCAGCATGGGTACCGATGTCCCCTAAACCGCCGGCCAGACCTGACCGCGCAGGATCAGTACGCCATTCAGCTTGTTTGTTAGTGCCCTGTCCTTCGACGAAACTGGACAGCCATCCCTGTGGATATTCCACAATCACTTTTCTCACTTTTCCAATGGCACCGGCAGCGATCATTGCGCGTGCTTCTTTCACCATCGGATAACCTGTATAGGTGTGGGTGAGACAGAAAAGAAGTCCAGTTGATTTCACTAATGCGGCTATTTCTTCGGCTTCCTGTGTGTTTAACGTGATCGGTTTATCGCACACAACATGAAAACCATTTTCAAGGGCTAATTTGGCAGGGCTAAAATGAACAAAATTTGGTGTTACGATACATACGAAATCCATCCTATCTCCCTCAGGAAGTTCTTTTTCCTTCCGGATCATTTCTTCGTAGTCGGCATAAACCCTATTTTCAGGCAAATAAAGGGCTTTTCCTGTTGCTTTCGATTTTTCGGGATTCGAGCTGAATGCACCACAAACGAGTTCTATTTCCCCATCCATAATTGCAGCCCGGCGATGCACAGCCCCAATAAAAGCGTCCAGTGTTCCACCCACCATACCCATCCTGATCTTTCGTGACATTCTTGTTGGTTTAAAGTTTTATAAAAGATTTTAGTACAATAAAGAGTAGTATCAATGACTCTTACTACTTACAAATATAAATTTCTGGGACTTAAATCTCTCTTTTCGCAACAAACAGATAGTAAATTTGAACACTATTTGTTTTTTTTGTGAAAATCTTAAATAAAAACAATATTCCCAAGTTCAATAATCGTCTCATTTAATATCAAACCCGCTTAACCGATGACCCAGACAGTTAACAGCTCACGACTTTTTAACGCAAGTTGTTTTGCGCTTATTACCACCGCATTCTCCTTCAGTATTCGCGCTGGAATTTTACCACAATTGGGAGCAGAGTTTAATCTTACCGCCGAGCAGCTCGGTTTCATCAATTCAATGTTTTTCTTTGGATTCCCCATTTCAATGATAATCGGAGGGTTGGTTTATCATAGTGTTGGTCCGAAAATAATTATGCAGGTGGCATTTGTTTGCCACGCACTTGGGATTTTGTTGACGATTTATGCAGGTGGATACACTGGTCTTTTACTTTCGACTTTTCTTATAGGTATTGGTAATGGTTGTACTGAAGCAGCTTGTAACCCGATGATCGCGGATACCTACGACGGCCTGCAAATGAACAAGATGCTAAACCGCTTTCACATGTGGTTTCCGGGTGGAATCGTTGTTGGTAGTTTGGTTTCCAAATTTATGACAGACGCGAATCTGGGATGGCAGGCGCAAATTTGGATTATTCTAGTGCCGACAATCATTTATGCAATTCTATTCTGGGGACAGGCTTTCCCAAAACCCCATGTGGCAGGTGTTACTTCAATTGGCGAAAATCTAAAGGCTATGGTTACGCCACTATATCTTTTCATGTTGGCTTGCATGGCGTTTACTGCAATCAGTGAGTTTGGACCGCAGCAATGGACGGGTATGATTATGAGTAAGAGCGGTGCAAGTCCTATGCTTATACTTGCTTTGGTGACAGGTCTGATGGCTTTGATCAGATTCTTTGCCGCACCGATTGTTCAAGGTCTTGGTGCGACAGGAATTCTTTGGGGGTCTGCGATTCTGGCGGCAATCGGAATTTATTTGTTCAGCACTGTGACAGGGCCGATGGCTTACGTGGCTGCGGTAGTTTTTGCAATGGGTGTTGGACTGTTCTGGCCTACCATGATTGGCTTTATTGCGCAAAACGTACCCTTGAGCGGAGCATTGGGTATGTCAATTATTGGAGGTATGGGTATGTTCTCAACGGCAATATTTCAACCCTTTATTGGAAAGTGGATCGACGAAGCTACTGCCGAAAAAGCAGCCGAAGGCCTTACCGGTGATGCCATGCAACTGGCAGCAGGACAGGCTACACTCAGTACGATGGTCTTATTCCCAGGAGTTTTAATCATTGCCTTCGGTATTTTATTCTTCTGGATGCGTGGTCGTAAATCGCCATCAGGAACTCCAATTGCAGCACATTAAGATGTGATTTAGAAATTGTAACAGAAAGGAGGAAGCCAATCGGTTTCCTCCTTTCTGTTATAAACCTTCAATAAGAAACTGAAACGCCTAGTCTTCGATGGGCTATTTCAGCTTCACAATCGTAACCCCGGCGCCACCTCGGTCTGCATGTTCGTCCTGCATACCTGATACATGCGAGTAGCCTTTAAGGTGATTTCTAACCAAAGTCCGTAAAATTCCGTCGCCCTTCCCGTGTACGATTCGTAGCTCGTCATAACCCAACATGATCGCGTTGTCCATAAACTGATCTACAAGGCCTAAGGCTTCTTCCCCACGCTTGCCACGCATATCAAGATTAAAACTGAAATTCAGCATGCGCTCATTCATATCGACACCTTTTGCGCTTGTCTTTAGCTTCTTTTCGCCTGTAGCATCCCGGTAGGTTTTATTGGAAACCTTTTCAAGCCTATTTAATTTGATGGTTGATTTCAAATCGCCGATCCTGATTTCAACGTCTTTTCCTTTCAAAGCAAGTACTTCGCCAATGGCGGTTTGTCCGTTTATTCGCACATAACTTCCGATTGCTATAGCTCCGCTTTCCGTTTCATAAACTTCTTCTTCCTGCACCGGCTCTTCTACCTGTTCGATAACCAGGTTTTTTTTGTTGAACTTTTCGAGTTCAGTCCTCACCATCTTGGTTTTCTCTTTTTCCGCCTTGTTCTCCTTTATTTCACGGATGGTGTTTTCTATCAGTTGATTAGCATCGGAAAGGAGGTTTTTGGCCTTTTGTTTGGCTTCATTGACAATCTTTTTCTCATTGTTTTCAAGGCTGGATTTCAAAGATGTGTAGTCGGCGAGTTCCTTCGTTAGCTTACGTTCTTTGATCCCAACCTGGATATTTTTTTCGGCAAAAACCTTCCTTTCAATATCCAGTTCTTTGAGCAGCTTTTCAAAGCTCACCTGCTGCGTTCCCAGTTTTTCCTTGGCTCTGCTGATGACAGCGTTTGGCAGGCCAATTTTTGAAGCAATTTCAAAGGCAAATGAGCTGCCAGGCCGCCCGATTTCCAGCTGATAAATGGGTTCGAGGTGCTCACCATCGAATCGCATTGCTCCATTTACCAATCCAGGCATTTTATCGGCAAGTACTTTCAGATTGGTGTAATGCGTGTTTATTACCCCATAAGCGCCTGATTTTGTGAGGTCTTCCAAAATGGCTTCGGCAATAGCTCCGCCCAATCCGGGTTCAGTCCCTGTTCCGAATTCGTCTATCAGAAACAATGTACGTCGATTAGCAAGTGTCAAAAAATGCCGCATGTTGGTCAAATGCGAGCTGTATGTGCTCAGATCATTCTCCAAAGATTGTTCATCGCCGATGTCAATGAAAATATTCTGAAAAAATCCCATTGAAGAATCGTCATCCATGGGCACCAGCAGGCCACACTGAAACATATACTGAATCAACCCCACCGTTTTCAAGGAAACCGATTTTCCGCCGGCATTGGGGCCAGATACGATGAGTATCCGCTCCTTTTCCTGTAATTCAATATTCAGTGGAACAACCTTTTTTCCTTGTTTTTTAAACGATAAATGCAAGAGCGGATGCCGGGCATTTTTCCAGGCAACGAACTGTCTGTTAGAAAATGGCGGATTGATCGCGTTCATTTCAATGGCAAGTTTTGCCTTTGCCCTTAAATAATCCATCAGACCAAGAAATGAATAGGCTTTTTGCAGGTCGGGAACAAATGGGCGCAGCTGATCAGTCAGTTGCATGAGAATGCGGTTTATTTCCCGACGTTCCTCATATTCAAGCTCTCTGATTT
>Ga0123337_10000801_pt1 | contig 47415 bp, 42 predicted proteins | sample frozenSSSSmetaG_FD_89792 | JGI IMG/M metagenome (GOLD analysis project Ga0123337, IMG submission 89792) | Glacier valley bacterial and archeal communities from Borup Fiord, Nunavut, Canada, to study Microbial Dark Matter (Phase II) -... | ecosystem: Environmental > Aquatic > Freshwater > Ice >... | reverse complement strand
GTGCCTTCTTCTTAAGAGTTAAATTAGATTCAAAAAAATAGAGGCCGAATTTCTAAATTCGGCCTCTATTGAATAAAAAAGGCTGTCTTCAATTTTGAAAATCAATATGAGACAGCCTCTTTTGTTTGGTATGAGTGGTTTTTAAATCTACTGCTTTCGCAAGTTAAAAGTATAGCTTCCTGCTACGGCCGATACGCCATTTATTCTGGCATTAGGAGCTGGTATAGTAAATATCAATATCAGATTGTCATTATTTCGAGTAAAAGAGATTTCTCTTCCAGCTGCCGGTTTGATACCAGAAAGCATGAATTTATCGAAGTTGGTGCCTGCAAAACTCCAAGTGCCTGATGCGTCGAAAAGGTCATTGTTGTTTTTAGAGGTGAAAGTTTTGGCTGATCCTGATTTTAATTCCAATTCAAATCCAATATACAAGTCTGTGACTGCGGTTCCATCACGAAGTACAGTTCCTCCTCCGGTCAATCCCCACGTTCCAGTTAGGGCTTCAATTGCAATCTCCTCAGCTGTTTTCTGAGGCGGATCTGGCGTAGGATCATCTCCACCGCAACTTTGAATTGCAATCATGGCAACAGCCAGGATGAATAATCTGAAAAAGTTTGATTTCATGGTTTTAATAATTAATTCCTGTAGAATTAAAGATAGGAATTTAAGTTTAAAGCAAGTGTTTACTTAAAGTCTTCAAGCGTGATTTTTTGTTCACAAAAAGTGTATTCTCTCGGCTCATTGGAGCAAATCACCAAAATTCTATTCTTACCATATTCACTCATCATCTCTTGATACCATTCTATTCCTTTCTTGTCAAGATTGGAAGTGGGTTCATCAAGTAGTATTAAAGGGACATCAGAAAAAAGTGCCAAGCCTAACTTTAGGCGCTGTTTCATTCCAGAGGAGAATTGCCCTACGGCTTTGGAAGTATGCTGAGTAAGGTAGAGTTGCTCGATGATTTCTTTAGAGGAAATCCCGTTTAACGGCTTTTTGAATTTGAAATGGAAATTGAGGAGTTCTTCCAGACTGAATTCTTCCGGCACTTCCATGTATGGTGCAGAAATACTCAAATAGGAAAACCAATCAGTTTCTGAGATTGGTTTTCCGTTAAGTATGTAGTCTATTTTTCCTGAAGAAATAGGTGTAGAGCCACTTAGGCATTTCAGAAGAGTAGATTTACCTGATCCATTACTTCCAGTTATAGCTAGGGAATTGCCTTGAGATAGCTCAAGGTTTAGATTTTTAAAAATCCATTCGTATTGGAAGCGCTTTGAAGCTTCTTCTAAGTGGATTTTAAGCATAGTTAATTGATGTATCCTTTCATCACACCACGTTCGGATGAGCGAATGAAATTCAAGATTTCATCTCTTTCTTTGGTAGCAGGTAGATTTACTTCGATTTCTTCCAATGCACGGCTATTGTTCATGCTGTTAAGGAAAAGATAGCGATATACTTCTTGAATGTGGGAAATAGATTCGCTTGAAAAGCCTCTTCTTCGAAGTCCTAGTGAATTAACACCTGCGTATGAAAGTGGCTCACGCGCAGCTTTAGTGAATGGAGGGACGTCTTTTCTTACCAATGAACCTCCAGATATCATGGCGTGCATTCCGATTTTCACGAACTGATGCACTGCACTTGATCCGCCTACAATAGCCCAATCGTCGATGGAAACATGACCTGCTATCTGTACAGAGTTAGCAATAATGACATGACTTCCTATTACACAATCGTGAGCTACATGGACGTAAGCCATTAGCAAGCAGTGACTTCCGATGACAGTAGTTTGCTTTTCTACAGTTCCTCTGCTGATCGTCACACACTCTCTAATAGTAGTGTTGTCACCGATCATTACGGTAGAGTCTTCACCTTGGAATTTCAGGTCCTGAGGAATTCCTGCTATAACAGCACCTGGAAAAATCTTGCAGTTTTTCCCTATTGATGCACCAGAAAAAATGGTAACATTAGGTCCGATCCAAGTATTATCACCAATAGTGACATTTTCACCGATCATAGTGAATGGATCGATATGAACATTTTTCCCTATTGTTGCTTTTGGGTCAATATGAGCTAAAGGACTGATCATGATTCTTTTCGGGTTATGCTTGCTGTCATTACGGCCTCACATACTAGCGTATTTCCTACATAAGCTTCACCACGCATCTTTGCTATACCTCTTCTTATCGGGGCCAAAAGTTCACATTTAAAAATTAGAGTATCACCAGGAAGAACCATTTTTCTAAACTTACAGTTTTCGATTCCCAGAAAATAAGTCCAGTAATTTTCTGGATCATCCACTGTACTCAATACTAATATACCGCCTGTTTGAGCCATAGCCTCTACTTGTAATACACCTGGCATTACTGGATTAGAGGGGAAATGACCCATAAAAAACGGTTCATTAATAGTTACATTTTTCACTCCAGCTACTACAGTATTATCTAAATAGATGATTTTATCAAGTAACTGAAATGGATATCTATGCGGTAAAATACTGCTGATTTGATTGATATCCATTACTGGAGGAAGTCTTGGGTCGTAATATGGAATGTGCGAAGTCGAGGACTTCTCCATAGCACGTTTTATTTTTTTAGCGAAGGCTACATTAGCTGCATGCCCAGGTCTAGCTGCCAAAATTTGAGCTTTAAGTGGTCTTCCAACCAAAGCCAAATCTCCGACTACATCTAGTAATTTATGTCTTGCAGGTTCATTGCGGTAGCGAAGATCCACATTGTTTAAAATGCCTTCTTTCCTTACCTCAACCTTTGGCTTGTTAAACATTTTAGCCAGGTTAACCAATTCTTTCTCCTCTACAACTCTATCCACCACTACGATGGCATTGTTCAAATCTCCACCTTTAATTAGGTTAGAGTTATAGAGCATTTCTAGCTCATGCAAAAAGCAGAAGGTACGACATGAAGCTATCTCTGACTTAAACTGACCAATGTCAGTAATAGAAGCATGCTGACTACCTAATACTGGGGAGTTGTAATCCACCATCACAGTCACTCGGTAGTTATCGGTAGGCAGAGCTACCATTTCTACTTCGCGCGCGGTATCCTTGTACTGTATACTTTCTTGTACTTCGTAGAATCGACGAAGTGCATTTTGCTCTTCTAAACCTGCCTCTTCTAAAACTTCAATAAACTGAATGGAAGATCCGTCCATAATAGGAGGTTCTGGACCATCCAGCTGTATAAGGACGTTGTCAATCTCTAATCCAACTAAAGCTGCCAATACATGCTCTACCGTGTAAACCCGAGCGCCATTTTGCTCCAAGGTAGTTCCTCTGGAAACGTCTACAACCAGGTCGCAATCTGCATCCACAGTTGGCCTGCCTTCCAGGTCAATACGCTGAAACTTATATCCGTGATTTGGGGGTGCAGGTAGAAATGTCATGTTAGAAATGACTCCCGTGTGGAGACCCACTCCGGATAATTCCACCTGTTTTTTAATGGTGTGTTGTTTTACTTTCATCTGATTTTTGAACCGTTCAGCAAGCTAAAGGCTGCAAATTTACTGCTTTTTTTCTAGTTCTCTTATGCGGTCTTCTATTGTGCCCAGCTTTTTGAAAAGCGAATAGGACTTGAGAAAATTTTTCATGTCAAATCCAATGTATCCAAACAAGGTTGTGCCCGGGTTAGGGATGGACTTACTAACGCCTGTATTGGCGCCTATTGTAGTATTATCTGCAATTTTTATGTGACCTACAATTCCAGCTTTGCCTGCTATTACACAGTTTTTCCCTATTTCTGTTGAGCCTGAAATCCCAGTTTGTGAAGCAATGACTGTGTTCTCACCAATGATTACATTATGGGCGATTTGAACCATATTGTCTATTTTCGCGCCTTTTTTAATCAGGGTAGATCCCATGGTAGCACAATCTATGGTGCTATTTGCACCTACACTGACATTGTCCTCTAGGATTACATTTCCTATTTGTGGGATTGCTTTGTAGGTACCGTCTTGCTGAGGAGCAAAACCAAATCCATCTGAACCGATTACCGCCCCAGGATGTATTTCACAATTATTACCTATAATCGTGTCAGCGCAGATTTTTGCTCCGGAATGAATAATAGTATTGTCACCTATCTGCACCCGATCACCGATGTGCACATGACTGTAGAGTTTTACTGATGCTCCGATTTTGCAATTTTTTCCTATATATGAAAATGCTCCTCTGTAGGCTTGCTCACCTATCTGAGAACTAGGATCCATATAGGAAGGTTCTTCGATACCCACTATGCTACTTTTCATCATCACAGCATATGCTTCCAAAAGCAAGGTGAATCCGGTGTAGGCATCTTCAACCCTGATCAAATTAGTTTTCAGGGTTTTGGTAGGGACAAAGTTGTTGGATACAATTACTGCTGTAGCCTCTGTGTCATAGATGAAAGGAGTGTATTTTTCATTCGCTAAAAAACTTATTCCTCCAGCCTTACCTTCTTGGATTTTGTCCAAGCGAGATACTTTTTGGTTTTCATCGCCTTCTACTTTTCCCTGTAGGATTGCAGCAACTTGTCCGAGGGTAAATTCCATAAACAATATAAACGGAGTTAATAATTTAAATTTAGGCTTTTAGCCTTACATACGTAATGTTTCTCCACGATTTTACTCATGACTTTTATATTCGGTAAGTCAGCTGCCTGAGCTACATCAATTACCTTTCCTTTTTTTGTCAAAATATTAATTCTGTCTTTGGCTAGGTAACCATAGTTGCTCACAGCACCGTGAGAAAAGAAATAGTCCAGATCTTCTGATGGTATCTGAAGCTTGGTAATTGTCTTTTCTTTTAAATGTGCGATTTCTTCAGCTGAAAATGGCTCATTAGTCAAATTGATCTTGAATAGATTTCGAGTCAAAAACATCTGCGAAATATTCCTTAGCACATAATCGGGGTGGTTTTTCCAAAGCTTAACAGCTCCCCAGATATCCAAATCATCCATTTCGAGAAACAAGCGCAAAAGATCTGGATTAGTTCGGAAATCAGATAATGTAGCGTCATTCTTCAAGAAATAATCAAATTCCTCGGTCACTGTAAAATGTTCTCCAGATTGACGAAGGAACTTGGCACGCTGGATCAGCTTAACTAGCATTTTTTCTGCGCTTACCGTAGTCTTGTGTAGGTAAACTTGCCAATACATCAGTCGGCGGGCGCTCAGAAAATTTTCTATAGAATAGATTCCTTTTTCCTCTATTACCACTTGGTCATTTTTCACATCCATCATTTTGATGATGCGGTCAGCTCCTATAGTTCCTTCAGAGACTCCAGTGAAAAAACAATCTCGTTGTAGGTAATCCAGTCTATCGATGTCTAATTGGCTGGATACCAGTTGATGAAAGAATTTACGCTCGTACTTATTCTTAAATATTCTTAAAGGAAGGTCTAGTTTGCCACCAAACTCCTGATTAAGGAGTTCTATAATCAAAAGAGAAAGCTCTTCATGGGGTACGCCCTTGAGGAGGCTATATTCTAAGGCATGTGAAAAAGGCCCATGCCCAATGTCATGCAAAAGAATAGCGATTAATGCTGCTTCATATTCTTCATCTGTGATTTCAGTGCCTTTTATTCGTAGATTGTCTAGCGTAATGCTCATCAAATGCATTGCCCCAATCGCGTGATGAAATCGGGTATGGAGAGCACCAGGGTAGACAAAATCAGTCAAGCCCAGTTGTTTTATTCTCCGCAAGCGTTGAAAGTATGGATGGTCAATAATCGTAAAAATCAACTCGCTAGGGATCGTGATAAATCCATAAACCGGGTCGTTTAATATCTTCTGGCTTTTCAAGGACGCCTTTTTTGTTTGGCTCAAAAGTAATTATAATTTTAAAAGAAACGGAACCTGAGATGTCTCAAAAATTCAAGATACTATGGGCAGACGATGAAATCGACTTGCTCAAACCACACATTCTTTTTCTCGAACAAAAGGGATATGAAATTACTACGGTTAATTCCGGTGTAGATGCTATAGAGGAAGTTGAGCAGAAAAATTTCGATGTCATCTTTCTCGATGAAATGATGCCGGGCATGACTGGTCTAGAAACACTGCAACAAATCAAGCAGATGAAGCCTCAGGTGCCTGTCGTGATGATTACCAAAAGTGAAGAGGAGCACATAATGGATGATGCGATCGGAGGCAAAATTGCCGATTATCTGATCAAGCCTATCAATCCAAGCCAGATCTTGCTTTCGGTAAAGAAACTCCTCCAAAACAAGCAGTTGATTGATGAGCGAACTACGCAAAGTTATCAGCAGGATTTCATGAATATCAGTATGGCCTTTGATGATGCAGAAGATCATCAAGATTGGGCAGAAATCTATAGAAAACTGACCTACTGGGAAATGCAGATCGATGATACTGAAAACAAAAACATGCTTCCAGTACTGGAATCACAGAAAATTGAAGCGAATGCAAATTTCTCCAAATTCATCAAAGAAAATTATTTGAGTTGGATGGATGAGAAAAATCAGTCTAAGCCTCTGCTTTCTCATCAGGTGATGAAGCAAAAAGTTTTCCCCCATATCAAAGAGAAGAAACCATTGTTCTTTATTGTGATCGATAATTTCAGGTTGGACCAATGGGAAGATATAGAGTCGATTATTTCACCCTACTTCAATATCAAAGACAAGGGTACCTATTACAGCATCTTGCCGACGACCACAGCTTTTGCTAGAAATGCACTGTTTAGCGGTATGATGCCGATGGACATGGCTAGATTTCATCCCGAATTCTGGGAAGACGAAGATTCTGATGAGGGGAAAAATAATTTCGAGGAAGAATGGTTGAAAATCAACTTAGAGAAAAACAGACTTCCTATAAAGTCCAGCTACAATAAAATTATTCAAACGCATCAAGGAAAAGCTGTCCTAGAGCAGTTTCATACATTTCTTCAGAACGACCTGAACGTATTGGTTTATAATTTTGTGGATATGGTTTCCCATGCGAGAACGGATATGAAAATGATCCGTGAATTGGCTCCTGATGAATCAGCCTATAGATCTTTGACTACAAGTTGGTTTGAGCATTCCTCGTTATTTGAGCTACTGAAAAAGATTCATGACGCTGGAGCAGAAGTGATCATCACTACCGATCATGGGACCAAGAGAGTAAACAAGCCGTACCGAATCATCGGAGATAAAAATGTGACTACAAATCTTCGCTACAAGCAAGGAAAGAACTTGAATTTCGAGGCAGGCAAAGTCTTTGAAATCAAAAAACCCGAAGACGCGAAGTTGCCGAGATTAAATGTTTCCTCAACATATGTATTTGCCGTTGAGGATTATTTCTTTGCATACCCGAATAATTACAATTATTATGTGAACTTCTACAAGGACACTTTTCAGCACGGAGGTGTATCTTTGGAGGAAATGATCATTCCGATCGTTCATTTGTCACCAAAATAATTGAGCATTTGACACAGTTCACTTACGAGCTAGACGAGATAGATAAAGCGGCGCAAGTTGTGATTGAAACAGCTGCTGATCAAAGAGTATGGATATTTCAAGGCGATATGGGTGCGGGTAAGACCACGCTTATAAAGGCTCTTTCCAAAGCCTTTTCAGTCACGGACCAAGTGAGTAGTCCTACTTTTGGTATTGTAAATCATTATGAAAATCAAGGTGGTGAAATTTTTTACCACTTTGATTTTTATAGAATGGATGATCCTACAGAAGCTTTGGATATCGGAATAGAAGAGTATTTTTATAGTGGAAATTATTGCTGGTTAGAATGGGCTGAAAAAATAGCTGCATTTTTGCCTGAGAATTTTCTTCTTGTTCGGATCATCAACGATTCCGAAACACAACGAACCCTGAACTTACAACACATTAAAGATGCCAGCTGAAATAGATCAACTTACTGCTGTGGGAATGATCCCAAAAGAATCACCAGCCAAGGTGAGAAATAGAGATCACTCGTTGGTAATTGGCTTGCCTAAAGAAATCTCCACTCAAGAGAAGCGAATTGTTATTACTCCTGAATCTGTTGGTTTGCTTTCAAACAACGGTATTAGTGTAGTAGTGGAGGCTGGAGCAGGCCTGCAATCTAAGTTTACAGATCAGGATTTTTCTGATGCTGGCGCAAAAGTGACCAGTTCAAAGAAAGAGGTTTTTGAGTCGGATGTTGTCCTTAAAATTGATCCGCCTACGCAGGAGGAGATAGAATACATGAATCAGGGAAGTTGCCTGATCTCAGCATTGCAGCTCGAAGGTCAGGACCAGGAGTTTATCCAAACACTGAATAGGAAAAAAATCACTGCGGTTGCTTTCGAGTATTTGGAAGACAAAGTAGGAGGAATGCCTGTGGTGAGAGCAATGTCAGAGATAGCAGGAAGTACCGTGATGCTGATAGCTGCTGAATACCTCTCCAGTGAAAATAATGGCAAGGGGTTGATTATGGGAGGAGTGACTGGAGTGCCACCGACTCAAGTAGTGATCATCGGAGCAGGAACTGTTGCCGAATATGCCGCCAGAACTGCATTGGGCTTAGGTGCTAACATTAAGGTTTTTGACAATCATATATATAAACTTCGAAGACTCAAGCAGCTACTTGGTCAGCAGATCTATACCTCAACCATTGATAATTTCAGTCTAAATCAAGCTTTGTCTGAGGCAGATGTGGTAATCGGTGCTTTAAGAGCCGAAAAAGGCAGGAATAAAATTGTAGTCTCTGAAGAAATGGTAGCCAATATGATGCACGGAAGTATCATCATTGATGTAGCTATTGATGAGGGAGGATGCATTGAGACAGGGAAAATGACTTCTCACGATGAGCCAGTCTACCAAGTTCATGATATAATTCACTATTGCGTTCCCAATATTGCTTCGCGTGTGGCAAGAACGGCCTCTTATTCTTTGAGTAATATTTTTACCCCGATCATCCTTCAAATGGCAGACCTAGGCGGTGCCGAAGAAATGATATTCAATTACAAATGGTTTTTGAGGGGAGTCTATACTTATAGAGGGAGTTTGACGAACGCCTATATGGGTAGGAAGTTTGGCATCAGTCATAAGGAATTGCAGTTATTACTAGCTGCTAGATATTGACTTAGGAAAGTAGATTTTGTCTAAGGATGAACTCCAGCTGATCATTTGATTTGATCAAGGCTTGAGTCAATTTTTCATTTTCTCGACGAAGCTGATAGATTTCAAAAGCATTTTTTATGACGGTTCGTAGGTAGTCTTCCTCCCAAGGTTTAGTCAGGTAGTGATAAACTTGCCCCTTGTTAATCGCATCAATAACAGCCTGAATATCTGTGTATCCCGTCAATAGAATCCGGATTGGGTTTGGATAAATAGGGATGATAGATTCTAAAAATTCCACACCAGTTTCCCCTGGCATTCTTTGATCGGTAATTATGATGTCGACTACTTGTGTTTTTAGTGTTTCACGAGCGGTATTAGCGTCTATTGCTAAGAAAATGGCATAATCTCTTCTAAAAGTAGCCTTAAATGCTTGAAGATTATTTTCTTCATCATCTACGTAAAGGATTTTGATTTTTTCCTGCGGTGTGCCTTCCATTCCACAAATTTGATTAAAATCGATTGATACATTACAATTTAAAGACTCTTTTCTTAAAAATAAACTTACCCTTCTTTAATTAGTATTTAATAAGCTGTTGATAATCACTCAAAATACTATATTTAAGGATGAGTAAAATAAAAACTAAATAATTGGACTTATAACTGAAAAAACTAACTTTACTCAGTCTTGTCACCCCCGATAATATAAATGCTTCCTAGTTCACAATTTGATTTCCACCGTCAGATTTCTCCTATTATTTATCAGTTAAATGATTTACAGGATATTCTTAAGGTAAAGGAATTACTTGATTCACCTTATGTACGTGCTGTTGATCAGCTAAATAGTCAGATGGCTGAGTTGATCAAAGCAAAGAATCCCGCAAAATCATTTTCTGATTTAGAATTAGCTGCTCTTGTTTCTGATTTTTTTAGGGAAAATGATAGAGAAAAGTATGGAGCATGGGTTTTCTTTCCTTGGAAGAATATCTTGGTAAGATTGCTTCCGGAAGAAGAATTTGTTCTTGTAAGGACCCAGAGAAATAATTATAAAATTACTTCCAAAGAGCAGGAAGAACTTAGGAAGAAAAAAATAGGGATAATTGGATTATCTGTTGGGCAGAGTATTGCTTTTGCAATCGCATTAGAGAGAGGTTGTGGTGAACTCAGACTTGCAGATTTCGATACCTTGGAATTAAGTAATCTCAATAGAATAAAGGCTGGAGTAACAGACCTTGGAGTGGAGAAAGTAGTCATTGCAGCTCGGGAGATTTCTGAAATTGATCCATACTTGAAAATCACAGTTTTTAGAGATGGTATAAGTGAAGAGAATATAGGTGATTTTCTTAGTGGAGGAGGAGACCTAGATCTTTTAATAGATGAGTGTGATAGTTTAGATATTAAAGCGCTAGCTAGGGAAAAGGCGAAGGCTAAGCGTATCCCTGTATTAATGGAGACCTCAGACCGAGGTATGCTAGATGTAGAAAGGTTTGACTTAGAGCCAAATAGAGCTATTTTTCACGGATTAATTGGTGATCTTAAATTTACGGATTTTCAGGGACTCACAAGTAAGCAGAAAGTCCCAATGGCTTTAAAAATTACAGGGATTAGCACTGTTTCTACTAGAATGAAGGTGTCGCTTCTAGAGGTGAATCAAACGATTGCTTCATGGCCGCAGCTGGCGTCCGCTGTGTATCTAGGAGGAGCTACAGTTTCTCATGCTTCTCGTAAATTGCTACTTGGTGAAAAAATTGAGTCAGGAAGATACTATGTGGATCTTGATGAATTAATTAAAAAAGAAAGTGAAGAGATTCCTTTAGTTTCAAAGAAGTCAGTTAAGGCTACGGAGGATTTTGTTCAACATCTTCCTGCTGGGAAATATAAATCAACGTATAAGTTAAGTGAAGAAGAGTTAAAATATTTGATACAAAAGGCGAATACTGCTCCTTCAGGAGGTAATAGCCAACCATGGAAGTGGATTTTTGATAAAGAAGGGGTTTTACATTTGATTCATGATAAGGATAAAAGTGAATCACTCCTTGACTATTTAGGTACTGGATCTTTGCTCGCTTTTGGCGCTGCATTGGAGATTATCAGATTGACGGGGGCAAATATGGGGCTTGAATTGAGTATCCATTATCAAATCGCTCAATTTGATGAAGATTTGATAGCCTCTGTTTTGTTCTATTCTAAAATAGACAGTCCATACACTGTTCTGCATGCTAACCTTGCTAAAGGGATTGATTTGAGGTGCACTAATAGGAAAAATGAAGAAAGAGAGCTAATAAGTCCTGAGGAAATCCAAGAGTTTAAATTATTAGCTGAAGATCTAGGAGTAACGCTAGAAGTTCAGGATGATTTGGGAGTGTTAGAGCAGCTTGCACCAATTCTAGGTGGAATGGATAGACTTCGCTTACTTCATGAGCAGGGTTACGCAGATTTTATGAATGAGATACGCTGGTCCGACAAAGATGCTAGAGATACTAAAGATGGTATAGACATAGCTACTTTAGAAATGGGCAACGTTGAAAGAGCTGCCATCGGACTTGTTCGCGATCCAGGAACGGTGGAATTCTTTAGAAAGAATGATTTGGGTTATGGGTTAACAAAAATTTCTGATCAAACTGTACTTACAGCTGGAGCTGTCATGATGCTAGAGGCAGATGAGTATACTCCCGAGGCATTTCTTAAGTCTGGTGCTGCTCTTCAGAGAGTTTGGATGAAAGCAAATCTTACTGGCTATAGTGTTCAGCCTATATCTGCGTCTTTATTTATTTTTCATAGAGTGAATCGAGAAGAAAGTACTGGATTTAATTCCGCGGAAAAAGAGCAGATTATACTTTTTAAAAGCCAACTCAATACTATATTTAATCTCGAGAATCAGAAAGAAGAGATGTTTATGGTACGAATCAATAGAGCAAGTGATCCTTCTATGCGCTCCTTTAGAAGAGATGTTTCTGAAAGTTTGATTATTCTATAAGCCTATGTTTAAACTTATAGCATTTAAGGCAGTGGATGATCCAGAAAGGTGTCAAAAATTTATAGAAGGACATCGACAGGTTCTTGAAAGTATAGGGGTGAAAAAGGTTACCTCAGCCAATGATCTTTGGGTGAAGAATCCTGATGTAATTGTGGTAATAGTGGAGTCCATGGAGGATGGTTTGATCTATGGAGGAGCAAGGGTTCATAAAGCTAATTCTCAATTTAAACTACCAATAGAAGAAGCCATAGAAGACCTCGATATTTCAATTAGAGGTATAATTAGTGAAGATATTGATGCTGGGACTGGAGAGATTTGTGGGCTCTGGAACTCAAGAAAAATTACAGGATTAGGAATAGGGGCTATATTTATGTCAAAAGCCTGTCTAGCTTTAGCGCCTAAATTAGGACTTACTTCTCTTTATGCACTGTTGGCACCTACTACTGTCAAGCTTGGGCATGAAACGGGGTATGAAATTTTGAGCCAAATAGGTAACAATGGGACTTTTTATTATCCCAAGCTGGATTTGATTGCCACAGCTATGAAATTATATGATGCAATCAACCTTCCGTTAACTTCTCCGGAATTTAGAGAATCTGTAGCAATGATTCGGGAAAACGATCGCTTGGTAATTGAGGAAAACTATCGCGGTAGAAAAGTAGTGCTTGAATATACATCTTACATAGAATGACAAAAATATTTTTATACATCTCTTTTTTTGCTCTCCTATCTTCTTGTTCTAGTAAGTCTAGTGAACAGGATTTTGACTACTTAGGATATGTTATTGAATCGGATGCAGTTGATGATATTAACTCTTTTATCAATTACGATCCGGACTCACTCTTGCCTATCACCAATCAGTATATTTCTTTGGGACATTTCGAGAAGTCTCTATTTATAAAACTGATAATTAGCGAGGATATATTTTTGACCGATGAGATTTTGCTGAGCTTTAATAATCCTATGTTAACGGAAATTGAAGTGTATGATGCCAATGCAAAAAAAGTAGCATCTCTCGGTAGAATGAATTTTACAAAGGATGATTACGGGAGTTTTTTTAATACCACATGGCTTTCTCAAGAGCAGGGGCTAACCTATTACGTTAAGGTAAATAGTTTTGGAAGTGTAACTGTTCCGATTGATCTGGTAGATGAAAACGATTTTCAGCTAACAATTGATGAGAGGAATGTGTTGTTTGGGATATATTTCGGTATTGTAATAGCTATGTTTTTTTACAATCTATTCCTTTGGTTTTCTACAAAGGATGGAATATATGGGATATACATTACCTACATTTTGGTAGTAGGTATGACTCAGGGGGTTATAGCAGGATATCTTGATGTATATCTTTGGCCAGGCAACCTATTTTTGAAGCAAAATTCCTATTTCCTATTTACAGTTTTAGTAAATATGGTGGGGATTTATTACTCCCTTAAGTTTTTGATAATTAAAGAGTTTAATAAAAATTTATGGCTGGCAGGTCTAGGTATAATAGGTGTATATATTCTGGTCTTCTTGGCCTTCTTTTTCGATCTCGGATCGATTAATTCTCGAGTACGTGTATTGCAAGTTTTTCTAGGTATAGTACCTTTCTACCTTCTATTTATATCGATTTATAGTTATAGAAAGGGGTATAGACCAGCTAAGTTTTTCTTGATTTCATGGTCATTATTGATTTTAAGTATGATCATTTTCTTACTTACTGATCTGAATATTATATCAAATAATTTTTTCACTAATTATGTATTTACTTTTGGTTCAGCATGTGAAGCGCTTTTACTTTCTTTTGCGCTAGCTGACAAAATAAATATTTTGAAAAAAGAAAAAGAGAAAGAGCAGCTAGAACTCGTAGATGCCTTGAACAAAAATGATCAACTGGTTCGCGAGCAAAATGCGATGCTAGAGGAAAAAGTCCGAATAAGAACTGATGAGTTGGAGCAAGTACTCCGTAATCTACAGAATACGCAGAGCCAGTTGGTAAATCAAGAGAAAATGGCTTCTCTTGGTCAGCTGACAGCTGGTATAGCTCACGAAATCAATAACCCGATCAACTTTGTGAGTTCTAATATCATGCCTTTAAAACGTGATATTAAGGACATAATGGAAGTTATAGAGTTTTATAGAGCCACGGGGGCAAAAGAATTTACGCTCGATTCACAAAAAGCAGCCAAGCAACTAGAGGAAGATTTAGAGCTTGATTATGTGCTTGATGAAGTGGAACAATTGCTGAAGGGAATGGATGACGGCGCTAGAAGGACAGTTGAAATTGTGAAAGGGTTACGTCTTTTTTCTCGTGTGGACGAGCAAGATGTTAAGAAAGTTGATCTCCATGATGGCATCAACAGCACGATTATCTTGCTAAATAGTACGATGCCAACGAAAATTCGAATCATCCGTGATTTCGGCGAGTTGCCATTAGTCGAATGTCTGGCGGGTAAAATCAATCAGGTATTTATGAATATTATCAACAATGCAGTTCATGCCTTGGCTGATCATATTGACACCATTAATGACCCTATTATAGAAATACGAACCAGATCTTTATTAGATTCTATAACGATTGAAATTATAGATAATGGTCCGGGTATGCCTGAGCATGTCAAAAAACGAATTTTTGAACCTTTCTTCACCACAAAAGCTGTAGGTAAAGGAACAGGTTTGGGTCTTTCAATAGTTTATTCTATTATTGAGAATCACAAAGGAACGCTGGAAGTAATTTCGGAAGAGAACCAGGGTACTACCTTTAAAATAACTCTTCCTATACATCAAAGTACCCAACGCTATGAATGATAAAATTCATGTCCTCTATATAGATGATGAGGATAATAACCTTAAGTCCTTCAGAGCTACATTAAGAAAAGATTTTAAAATTTTTACTGCTATTGATGCAGACGAAGGATTAAGAATTGCAAGGGAGGAAGAAGTTCACGTAGTAATTGCTGATCAGAGAATGCCCGGAATGACGGGAACGGAGTTTTTTGAGGAATTGGTGAAGTTTAATCCTGATCCGATTCGGATTTTGCTTACGGGATATTCGGACATAGCGTCAGTGATAGATGCTATAAACAAGGGTGAGGTATATAGATTTATTGACAAGCCTTGGAATATCGAGCAGATAAAAAACTCTATTAAAAATGCTGCGGATATTTTCTTCATGCGCCGCGAGTTGAAGGATAAGAATCTGAAACTCAAAAAGCTACATTCGGAGATGAATCAATTTGTGTATAGCTTATCACATGAGTTGAGAGGTCCGTTGATGAGTATTTCAGGCGTGTCCAAACTGGCTAAAATGGAACTGAAAGACCCGGAAGCTGCAGAGTATTTTGACATGATTGATAGTGCCACAGGAAAGCTGGATGATTTTATCTATAAGATGCTTGACTTCTATAGATCGACTAAAATTGATAATAAGATTACGAAAATCAACTTTAACGATATTGTAGATCAACAATTAGCTGCTTACAGAGCTAAATTTGACATAAAAGATATTCGTATCGATATTCAGATCAACCAAGAAAATGCTTTTTCCTCTGATGATGCGAAAATCCGAGTAATACTCAATAACCTCTTTAGCAATTCTGTACAATTTCAGCGAGTAGATCAAATCGAAAAAAGAATTAGCCTAAGAGTGGACGTAGCCGAATCCGAATCCGTTATTGTCTTGGAAGATAATGGGATAGGGATAGAGGAGAAGCATCATGCAGATGTATTCAATTTATTCACACGTGCTACCCAGAGAAATGTAGGGACCGGTTTGGGGCTCTATATGGTCAAAGAAGCCGTAGAGCAAATGGGTGGAAAAATTGATTTGGAATCAGTATTTGGTTCTGGGACTACTTTCAAAGTCACTTTGCCGAATATGAAATAATGACAGGTTACTGGTCATTTTCAAGCTAAATCCTATCTTTGCAAGTGCTTTGCGAGAAGCTTCACTTTTTATTAACTAATTCAAGATATTATGATTAATCCCTGGCATGACGTCAACATCGGGAAAAATGCCCCTGAATTCGTAACAGGAGTAATTGAAATACCTAAGGGTAGCAAAGGAAAATACGAGTTGGACAAGAAAACTGGCATGCTTATGCTTGACCGTGTGCTCTTCTCTGCGGTGCATTACCCAGCAAATTATGGTTTTATTCCACAGACTTTCTGTGAAGACCATGATCCATTGGATATCCTGATCATTTCTCAGATTGATATTCCTTCTATGTGTTTGGTGGAGGCAAAGGTGATCGGAGTGATGCGAATGATTGATGGTGGTGAAGCAGATGATAAAATCATTGCTGTTGCAGCTGGCGATCAATCGGTAAACTACATCAATGATATTGACGATCTTCCTCCACATTTGATGAAGGAAGTTCATAGATTCTTTGAAGATTACAAGAAGCTCGAAAACAAAGAAGTAAAAGTAGAAGACTTCCTAGGCAAAGAGGATGCGATGCGAATCATCCGAGAAAGCGTTGATCTTTATGATCAGAATTTCCGAACGAAACGATAAACAAGAAGCCTGAGATTGATCTCAGGCTTTTTTGCTTTTAGTGATTTTACAGCAAAGCACACAAAGGTTACGCGGAGAGCGCCGTTTGGAAATATAGCTCGTGTTACTACTTCAATTGTTGTCCTGCTTCTCCAGAAGCTGGACTGTCCATGACCATTCGTGAGATACGAACGGTGGAGAAGACTTCCCACTTTTCACCTTTTACCACTTACTTCATTTTCAATTTCAGCAGCATCGGCATCATGCATCGGACATCATATCTTCTCACTTCTTCCCTTTCACCTTCTGTTTCCCCGCTTTTTTAGCTAAATATGCGACTAGGTCTGAATAGGCCTCATGTTCGTGATTAGATACTGAGATTGATTGTTGATCTGTAAAAGCTATGGTCACCTGGCGAAATTCCTTCTTATTAGCCTTCACGATTTCCTCCTCCCAAGCTAGAATCTGAGTAACTGGATAAGTTTTGGTGTATCCTCTCAAGGGTAGTTTGACGATGATCTGATCTCTCCCTGCTGTTATAAATCTATATCCAGCAAGCATTTTTACCAGAAGCATCAGGATCACCAAAGTGATCAGCGTACAGGCAATCAGATAAAACCAAATCCCGAAACTTCCTGTGTAGGCAAAATCTCTGAGGATATACACTAAACCCGAGATGAGAATGAGTAGCACTAGGCTCAATGAAATGTAAGTGGATACTTTAGGCTTAATGACCAGCATTGGATTCTTGGATTTCTTTTAATTTCTCTCGTGCAAAAGTCTCCAAATCCTCGAAAAAAGCGAAGAATATCACCTGAAATTCTGCTTCTTTCTCCAATAAGGCTAAATGTGCTACTTCCATCTTGGAATCAAAGCTGGTTCTTCGGGACATTCCTTTGAACGTTTGTTCGATTCCTTTAATTTCTCCGTATTTCAAAAGCCAATTGTCTTGCACCATCCATTGAAACATGTTTGCGAAGCGATCTGGAAAAAGTTGGCGGTAATGCTTCAGTGTAGTAAAGGTTTTTTGGATAAAGTCCTCAAGAGGAATAGGTGAATATTTCTCCCAGTTTTTTGACAGGTAATAATCAAAGTAAATGTCTGTGATGACGGTAGAATAATGCCCAAATTTTGGTCTCAGATAACTCTGTCCTGCCCTTACAAGTGGATGCGTATCCGTGAATTTGTCTATTGCCCGATGGAGTTTAATCCCATTCTGGACTTCCTCTGGAAACGTGTTCATCATTTTCCCTTTCACAAAATCTCCCATGAAATTTCCCACAAGCACTTCATCTTGACCAAAAGAAAGATATGCGTGTGCTAGATAGTTCATTGAAATCGATTGGTTGGGAAAACACGGGAGGTTTTCATTAGTTTCGGGCTAAAATACGCATTGATGGACAAAGTCACGGAGGAATTAAAGAAAGGTCTGAAACTTTTAAAGCTGGAATGGCAGGAAGATCTTGCCCAATACAAGCAGAAATTTCTGAATTCCTCTCTTGCAGATAAGAAAAAGGCTGGCATCACTTGGCATCCTGTTCATTTGAAAAAGAGCAAAATTGGGATGGGTGAGCGTCTGCTGGTAGAAGTAGAGCGCTCAGATTCCAATTATGCATCAGCCTTTAACTCTGGTAAGTCTGTGTCATTTTTCAGCACTCATGAGTCGTATAATTCTTCTGAGGATCGAGTGAATGGAGTGATCAATTTTGTGAAGCAAAATACCATGACGGTCACCTTGCAGGCCGATGAGTTGCCGGAATGGATGCATGGAAGCAAACTGGGAGTGGATTTGCTTTTTGATGAGGCCAGCTATAGAGAAATGGAATTTGCGCTGAAGCGGGTGATTTCTACTGAAAACAAGAGGGTAGAAGAGTTCAAAGAAATTCTCTTGGGGGAAAAGGCTCCTCAATTTTCCGTAAAGCAACTTGCACCAAAGTCCAATCTCAATTTCTCCCAAAACCTAGCCTGTGAGCTGATCGCCAATGCGAAAGATGTAGCGGTGGTTCACGGACCTCCGGGAACTGGAAAGACAACTACCCTAATCGAAGCGATCCAAGATTCGGTGATCGCCGGAGAATCGATTTTAGTCTGTGCTCCTAGTAATGCTGCAGTGGATCTTTTGGTAGAAAAACTGATAGATCGGGGAATTGAAACGTTGCGTCTTGGCCATCCAGCACGTGTGGAGGAGAAGATTTTGAATCAGACCTTGGATGCCAAAACAGCTTTTCATGCCAGCTACAGAGATCTGAAGAAGCTTCGCAAAGAAACTGACCAGCAGCTGAAAATTGCCAAGCAATACAAGCGCAATTTTGGGCACGCGGAGCGTGTCCAGCGCAAGATGATGTATGCGGAAGTTTCCCGACTGCGTGAAGCGTCCAAGTCACTGGAGGAATACATACAATACGATATTTATCAGAAGACAAAAGTCTTTGCCTGTACACTTGTGGGTGCTTCGTCCTACAATCTGAAAGGGATGGAGTTTGATGTGGTCTTTATAGATGAAGCAGCGCAGGGACTGGAAGCAGCAACTTGGATTCCGATTTTGAAGGCAAAGAAAGTCGTATTTGCAGGCGATCACTGCCAACTTCCACCTACGATTAAGTCTTATCAAGCCGCAAAAGATGGACTTGCAGAGACGCTTTTTGAGAAAGTGATCGCCAGAAAACCCCAAGCTGCCCAAATGCTGCAAGTGCAATACAGGATGCCTGAAGTGATTATGGGTTTTTCCAATGAGCAGTTTTACCAGGGGAAACTGATAGCTGATGAAAGTGCTAAAGCCCATGTTTTCCCATCAGAAGAAAGTGCCTTAGAATGGATAGATACCGCGGGTGCAGGCTATTCAGATCAGAAGGAGCTCGAGAGCTTAAGTACCTTCAATCCTGAGGAAGCGCTCTTTGCGGCGAAATACCTGAATGATCTTGTGGAGAGAATCGGCGTAGACAATTTCCTGCAAAATGATTGGACGATTGGCCTGATCGCACCCTATGGGGCTCAGGTTCGGAGATTGCGAGGATTGATTTTTGATTCAGAAGATTATCCCAGTTTGCAAGCGGTAAAAGAACAGATCACCATAGATACAGTAGATGGTTTCCAAGGTCAGGAACGGGATCTGATGATGATTTCCCTGACTCGATCCAATGAGAAAGGGGAGATAGGATTCCTCGCGGATGCACGAAGGATGAATGTAGCCCTGACCCGTGCAAAGCGTAAACTGGTGCTGATCGGAGATAGTGGTACACTTACCCAAAACCCTTTCTTTGATGAATTACTTCGATACTTCGAGGCGCAGGAAGGGTATAGATCTGTGTGGGAGTTTTTGGAGTGATTTGAAGATTGAAAAATTCTAACTTGAAAACTCGGCAATCATGGGAAGGTGGTCACTCAGCCTAATCCAGTCCTCAACTTTGCCTATCTCTATTTTTTCTAGGTTGTTTCTGAATGCTGGGCTACCAAAAATGTAATCAATGTGGTAGGGTTTGTTTAGATTTTTCTGAAGGAAAAATGTGGGTTGTACTTCGCACCCCTGTAGTTCTTCGAAGTAGGTATGATATAAACTTTCAATGTTAGTCTCCTTCAGTTCTCGAATAACATCTGAATGATTCCACCAGCGATCCCATTGATCCCATTTTACATTGCTGTTAAAATCTCCAGCAATAACAATCTCATTGAATTTTGATTTGTGCAATTGGATGAATTTCCAAAACTGACCTATGTAGCCAAAATTCGGTGATTTGTTAGAATGAGCCCAAACGCCGATAAACTGTGTGTTTCCATTTATGAGACAGGGTAAAAAATGCTTTACTGAATGGTCTTTGTAAATAGTAGGCCACTCAAGTTTTTCTAGTTTTATGTCACCTTTCACGAAAATCCCAAGCCCTTTATGTTTGCTGTCTCCAACCCAAAGGTGATTTTTCGCCCATTCTATATAGTCTAGATTGCCAGTTTCTAAGGGATTCTCGCATTCTTGAATTACATATATATCAGCATCAAATTCATCTATAAAGTTGAATTTTCTCCTAAAAGCACCACTGCAATTCCACGTGACAATTTTCAAATTTTTCAATTTTCCAATCTTTCAATTATTCGAAATCGTATTCTTTACTTTATAATGATAGTTCAGCGTGCTAAGAATATCGCCATAAGAATCTGCAGACTTCAGTTGCTCCTCAGATACTTTTCTGCCTAGTAGTCGGCAAAGCAGTAAGCCGTAAACTCCATTGAGGCAGATCTGGATTTCATTTCCCAAATCTTGTCCTTCAGCTTGCATCACGGCTTCTATGATAAATGGCTTGGCCTTTCCATATGCTTCAAAGTAGGTAGGATCAGTTTTGAGCAGGTTCCAATGGATTTGTGCAAGTTCTGAAACCAACATATTCAGCTCATTCAGATGTCCTTTTTCCAGAATACCCTGATCCTTCATTTGAGCTAGAAGATCTAAATACCAATCGGCTATTTTGTTTTTTTCTTCCTCCGAAACGGGATATTTCTCTACTACGAAGGTTTTGATTTCATCTTCATTTCCTTGGTAGGATCTGATCAAATCCTCCATTTGGTACATATAAATAATGTATTCGGCAATGTTGTTTGACTTCTTGTTTTCGGCTACTGACTGCATTTGTACTGGGTTTTAGATCGGCAAAGGTAGGGAAGAAGTAGTAAAGCTGTTAATAATTCGTCGGCCTTTAGGCTGAAAGACTGCTTTCCTTCTATCTTAGCAAAATCATATCCAGTAAGGGTAAATAGCTTGTAAAAAGTCAGAATTCCAGTTAAAATATGAAGCAATTATTCTCCAATCTTCTTTTCAAAGTTTTTGTAGCCATCGTTTTGGGTATAGTTTTCGGCCTTTACCTACCAGAATCTATCAACAGGATTTTTGCTACGTTCAATGCGTTTTTTGGCCAATTCCTCAACTTTGTGATTCCTTTGATCATCCTTGGGCTGATTATGCCGGCCATTTCTGACCTAGGAAAAGGTGCTGGTAAAATGTTACTCATCACTGCAGCTATCGCTTATGGATCCACGTTATTCTCTGGGTTTATGAGCTATTTCACTTCCTCTACTATTTTCCCTTCCTTATTAGCTTCTCATGTGAATGAAGCTGCGGAAATCACTGAGGGGGGAAAGGATCTAATTCCTTATTTCAGCATTACTATCCCTGCTGTGATCGATGTGATGTCAGCTTTGGTGCTGGCTTTTGTGATTGGCTTGGGACTTTCCTATCAGGAAAATTCCATGTTGAAAAAAGTGGTGAAGAATTTTGAGACCATCATCATGCAGGTGATCGAGAATGTAATCGTACCACTTTTGCCGATTTTTATTTTAGGGATTTTTGCAAATATGGCTTACAGCGGACAGGTCTATTCTATCCTTTCTGTATTCCTCAATATCATCGGGGTGATCTTCGCGATGCATATTTTTCTGTTGATCCTGCAGTATGTGATCACAGGTGCGATAGTGAAGAAGAACCCATTTAAACTGTTGGCTACCATGATGCCGGCTTATTTCACAGCATTGGGAACGCAGTCCTCTGCAGCGACGATCCCGGTTACTTTGGAGCAGACAGAAAAGAATGGAGTTTCTCCAAAGGTTGCTGGTTTTGTGATTCCGCTTTGTGCTACGATTCACCTTTCTGGAAGTATTATGAAAATCACGGCATGTGCCATGGCTTTGATGATTCTGGAAGGCGTTCCTTATGACTTTGGGATGTTTGTCGGATTTATTTTTATGCTGGGTGTCGCGATGGTAGCTGCTCCTGGAGTGCCTGGAGGAGCGATTATGGCGGCAATCGGAGTACTGCAATCCATGCTTGGATTCAGTGAGGAAATGATCGGATTGATGATCGCTCTTTATATTGCCATGGATAGTTTTGGCACAGCTTGCAACGTGACTGGTGATGGCGCCATCGCTTTGGTAGTGGATAAAATTACACGGGAAAAGACGGCGTAAAAACGCAGATTTAAAAATCCCGAAAAGAATCCTTGCTATGGACTTGTAAGTCGGTTATTACAACAATCCTTCAATCACCTCAGGAAAGTGCTTGTGCTCCAAGGCATGTACTTTCTCTGCGATGGAATCTGGGGTGTCGGTTTCAGTGACTGGGGTAGAGGTTTGAAAAACTATTCTTCCTTCATCGTAATTCTCATTGACCAGATGTATGGTGATGCCTGATTCGGTGTCGCCGGCAGCTTTTACAGCTTCATGCACGAAGCTTCCGTACATACCTTTTCCTCCGTATTTTGGCAAAAGTGCCGGATGAATATTCACTATTCTATCAGGGAAAGCTCTAGTCAACTCAACTGGGATTTTGAGTAAAAAACCTGCTAGAATCACCCAATCGATGTTTTCTTCCTGTAATTTCTCCAGTAAAACACCTGCGTCCATTTCCTTTCGGGAAAAAGTAAAAGTAGGAACACCGAATTTCTTTGCCCGCTCCAGCACAAAAGCTTCAGCCTTGTTGGAGGCAACAAGTGCAATTTCTGCTATTTCGGAATTCTGAAAATGCTCCATGATCTTTTCAGCATTACTGCCAGATCCAGAGGCTAAGATTGCGAGACGTTTCAAGGGAATATTCGATTTTGATGGGTTGATGCGAAATTAAGGGAATTCTCCCGCAAAGGCGCGAATAGGCAGCTTGTTTTTAAAGTCTCTCGCGGCGGCGAAAGGGCGCAGCGAATTTTGGGTTGGCCCTTCGACTCCGCTCAGGGTGACAAACTGCAAACTGATCATTGCAAACTGATTACTGACAACTAACTTCTAACCTGCCCATTTCCCCTCACGATCCACTTATAGCTACATAGTTCTTTTAGAGCCATTGGGCCACGAGCGTGAAGTTTCTGAGTGCTGATGCCGATTTCTGCTCCAAGTCCGAATTGAGCGCCGTCCGTGAATGCTGTGGATGCATTTGCGTAAACAGCCGCAGCATCTACTTCTAGCAGGAATCGATCAATGGTTTCCTGATTTTCTGCTACAATCGCCTCAGAATGCTTGGACGAATAGGCTTCAATATGATCCAGTGCCTCATCCAGATTTGCTACGGTTTTGATAGCTAATTTCAGTCCCAAGAATTCTGTTCCGAAATGTGATTCATCAGCCTTTGAAATCAACTCACGTGAAGCCAAAGCTTCATAGGCTTTCTCATCCGCATAAACCTGAACCTTGCTTTCCAGCATAGGTTGGATTAAGTCATTTAAGACAGGTAAGTGACTTTCATGAATCACGAGGCAATCAAGAGAGTTACAGACGCTAGGCCTACGGGTTTTGGCATTGAAGATGATTTGCTTAGCCTTTTCCAGATCCGCAGATTCATCCACATAAGTATGCACGATTCCTGCCCCTGTTTCTATCACAGGCACTTTTGCATTTTCTCTCACGAAATTGATCAATCCCTGAGAACCACGTGGAATAATCACATCCACAAAGCCAACAGCTTCCAAAAGCGCTTTAGTCGCTGCTCGATCGGCAGGCAAAAGTTGGAATGCTGAAGTAGGCAAATCATTATTCTCCAAGACTTGATGAATCAAGCTCATGATCGCGCGATTGGAGTAATCTGCATCAGAACCGCCTTTCAACACCAGTCCGTTACCGGATTTCAGAGCCAGAGTGAATACATCAAAAGTTACATTTGGCCTAGCCTCGTAGATAATTCCAATCACGCCGAGAGGTACAGTAGTTTTCTCAAGAGAAAGCCCGTTTTCTAGGGTTTTGCTCTCCAGCACATGATGCAAAGGACTTGGTAAAGCGCTCACTTGGATGATTTCCCCAGCGATATTTTGGATTCGCTCTTCTGTCAGCAAAAGCCTATCGTACATAGGATTGTCCTGATCCATTCGATCCAGATCTTTTTGGTTTTCTTCTAGGAGAAAATAGGTGTTTTCCACCGCCAAAATCGCCAGGTTATGCAGGACCTGATTGACTTTATCATTGCTGAGTCCAGTCAGTTTTCTAGCTCCTTTTTTTACTCCTTCAAATATATGTTGGTACTCAGTCATGATCGAAAATATATAGGTAATCGTAATGGATTAATGCTTTTTGGTTCTTTTGGCCAATCCTTTCATTGGCTACTTTGGAAGAATATTCCGCACGACCCAGACCGATTTTGTGTCCTGACTCATCGCGAATCAGCAAGATATCTCCCTTGGAGAACTCTCCTTCGAGTTTAATAATTCCTATCGGTAAGAGACTTCGTATCACTTCGGCAGTGAGAGAGCTTTTCGCACCCTCATTGATGGTGACTTCGCCCACGTAATACTGTTCGCCGTGAGCTAGCCATTTCTTCGCGCCGTGCTTTGCTTTCTGAGGTTCAAACCAAGTACATCGCAAGCTTTTGTCAGCAAACTCTTCCAAGACATTTTCCCTCTTACCGTTGGCAATAATCACTTGAATGCCGAGATCAGCCGATTTCTTGGCCATCGCGTATTTAGTGAGCATGCCACCGCGCCCGAAGGATGACTTGGAAGCAGAAATATAATTAGACACTTCTGGCATGCTGGAAGATACTTTTTCTATGAGTTCCGAACTTGGATCAGAGGGGTTTCCAGTGAAAATCCCGTCCACATTTGTCAGTAACATCATCGTGTCTGCATTGATCATCGCAGCGGCAAGACTTGCCAGTTCATCGTTATCTGTGAACATCAACTCGGTGATCGTGACGGTGTCATTTTCATTGATGATGGGCAAAATACCCTGTGAAAGTAAAGCCTGCACACAGTTCTTCATATTCAGAAAATGCTTTCTATCGCGAAAATCCTCTTTCGTTACCAAGATCTGTGCAACGTGCTGCTTATGCTTTTCGAAGAAGTTTTGGTATTGATTGATCAGGCGGATTTGTCCTGTTGAAGCCCAAATTTGCTTTTTGATCACAGGATTGAGTTTTTCTGCAAGTGGAATGGCCTGTCGCCCAAACGCTACTGCACCTGAGCTCACCAACACTACTTTCTTTCCAAGTGAAGTCAAATACTGGATTTGAGCCACAAGTTTCTCCATACGCTCCAAATCAGGAAGTCCGTTTTCCTGAGTCAGGACATTTGATCCGATCTTGATTACAAGTAATTTGCTGTCTAGCATGATTGAAAAATTTGCCTGAAAATAGGGAAGATGGGGTGGAATAGCTAAGAAACACGCTGTAGGATTTACGAATTGGGATTTTAGATTTACGAAATCCTCTTCAGATTTGATCTTAGCCTATACAAATTTAGCATCTATCTTAGGAGATGACGTAAATCATAATTTGTAAATCCCAATTACAAAAAACTCATACTGATCGTCCCCACTAGCATTAAAACTTTGGCAATTGCACTTAGTTTGCTGAAGTGATCTTTGCGGTCAGCAATGTAAATCCTGTGCATGAAATAGCCAAAAAAGATCCCCAAGGTGCCGAAATAATAGAAAATTATTGGACGATCTAGCTTGAACATTACGATCAATATAGCACAAACAAACACTCCAGCAATCAGGAAAATAACTGCCTTTGTTCTGCGAAAGCCGATTACAATCGGCAGCGTACGGCAACCGTGTTTTCTATCTCCCTGTCGATCTTCTATGTCTTTGATGATCTCCCGAATAAGATTGAGGAAGAAAGCAAAAATGGCGTAAGTAAGTACTAGTAGTTCTGATTTTTGAAAGTAGAAACCAATCAAGAAGATAGAAACTCCTGTGAGTAGAGCCACAGTGAAATTCCCGATGAATGGCTCTCGTTTAAGTTGGTTGCTATACACCCAAAGTAAAAATGCCGCACCGAAATTGATTAAAGCGATGGTGGGGCTGACAAGATATCCCAGGCCGATTGCTGTGAAATTCAGAATGGTGTGAAGTAAAATAACAACGCGTCTCTTAATGCCCTTGCCTACCACTACATTCTGAGGTCGATTGACATAGTCGATTTTCACATCGTAATAATCATTAATCATGTAGCCAGCTGCGGTGATCAAAATCGTAGAAATCACGATCAAATAGAGCTTGTAGTCTTGGAAGACTGGCAGGCCTGAATTGGTGGTTCTGACCAAAAAATAAGCCGTCATTAACTGCGCGAACCCCACCATCAGTAGATTGATTGGTCTGCTGATCCGAAAAAGTCCTCGGATGGAAATCGTTCTGTCCACAGTTAGGGTGTTCATCCCTCAAAAATAGATTCAATTCCATTCACATCTAGGGAAATAGCTAGGTATGTGGAAATTAAAGAGCTTTTTAACCGCGGAGGGCACGAAGTACACGCAGAGAGCGCAGGTGGTTTACTGAAAAATTTTATTATAGGATGATGATTAATTCAGTCAAGCTGAGCGAAGTCGAAGCTATGGATTAAAATTGACCATTGAGAATTTTTCTGCTTTTGATTAAAATGACCAGTGGCATTGATTTGTCCCTTTTGGGACAAACTATGGGTAGATAGATAATCAAAATGAAAACCATCCGTGCCTTTAGGTACGGGACTATGAACATCAAAATTATAGAGCTGTACCTAAAGGCACAGCAACACATTGGATGAAATATCACCTACCCATAGTCAGCCTCTACGGGCAAGGAAGCGGAAAATGGTATAATGTAGTCAAGCAGAGCGAAGTCGAAGCTATGGGTTAAAATTCGCCGTGATATAAGCATGATTGATCAAATTGAGAATTGACCATTGAGAAATTCCTTTCGAATTAGCGGTTAAAGAAACTTCACACTCGTCTGCCTCTCTCGATTGACATTCAATTGCAACACATCTGGCCTGGAATAATGGCCAACTGCATCAAAGTTTTGGCGCTCTTCTAGTACGCGATTGAAATCCAAGGTCTCAATCAAAAGACCTTCCGTGTTTGCCACAGGTTCTAAGATCCACTTACCATCCGGACCAGCAATGCAAGAACCGCCGTCAGCCAAGACTTCAGGAGTATTTTCAAGGATTAGGTCTAAATGTGGGGTGTTAGCTGGAAAGTCTGATTTCCGCATCAAACTGGAAACGGAGATCACAAAAGACCTGCTTTCCTGAGCGATCATGCGAGTAATGTTTTCAGTATTTCTAACAGCTCCCGGCCAAACTGCTATATGTAGATTTTCTCCCAAACCATACATGGCTGTTCTCGCCAGAGGCATCCAGTTCTCCCAGCAATTCAATCCCCCGACGGTAAAGTCCTTCAAGGGATGCACTTGAAGTCCATTCCCATCGCCAGAAGCCCAAGTGAGACGCTCTTCGAAGGTAGGTTGCAGTTTGCGATGAACGGATTTAATCTCCCCGTCGGAATTGATATACACCAACGAGCAATAAATGCTGTGCGCACCTCGGTCAATTGGTCTTTCAATAATCCCTAAGTAGATAGCGATTTTGAGATTTTTTGCTAAGTCCTGAATTTCTAACAAATCTCCACTTTCAATCTGAACCGCATTTCTTAGGTAGTGCGCGTGGATTTCCTTTTGAATTTTATTATCCCAAGCAGTTCCATTCGTCATCGAAAGCCAAAATGGATAACCTGGCACTAAACCTTCTCCGAAAACAACTAGTTCACAACCTTGAGCTGCCGCGTCTGTGATGGACGTTTTCACTTTCTCAAGTGTGGCTGTTTTGTCAAGCCAAACGGGTGAAATTTGAGCAAGGGCTACTTTCAGAAGATTGGAAGAGTTCATGGGAGTCAAGTTTGATCGGAAATTACCTGAATGTGATCTCCGATCAAAATTAAGGATGGTTAAGCAATAAGAAATCTACATTGTTTATTCTGAGGAGAAATCCGAAGGGTTGAGACAATTAATACCTGTCCGCTGTGGCGGAACCCTCGGCATAGCCGGGGGCAAAAGATAATGTTAGGAATGTGAGCCCTGTCCCGAATGCTATAGCGGAGGGTGAAACTATACAATTCCGCCCTTTCAGGGCTATAGATTAGTTAGGTAATAATCAACCCTGCACTTCTTACAGGGTTATGAATCGTTATGCTCCTTCGGAGCTATTCTCAAAATCATTGACCCTAATGATGCCTAAAGCTGCAAAATATAAGATCATCGATCTATTATGACTAAAGTGCGAATAGCTTATTTATCGAATTCTGAGCTTGATGATTATAGTCTATTAAAGTGGATTTATCCTTTATTCCTGATCTTTTGGGGCTATTTTTACCTCTTCATAAGTGCACAGTCGACGACCTAAATTTCTATCGAATAAATGGATGATCTTATAGCAGCACGTTCACAGATGGCCCTCTCTATGGCCTTCCACATTATTTTTGCTTGTATCGGGATGGTGATGCCGTTTTTTATGGCGACTTCCCACTACAAATACCTAAAAACCAACGATTATCATCAGAAAGAATTGACCAAGGCCTGGAGCAGGGGCGTTGCGATTTTCTTTGTGACCGGTGCTGTTTCCGGTACCATGCTTTCCTTTGAGTTGGGATTGCTTTGGCCGGAGTTTATGCTTCATGCCGGGCCGATTTTCGGAATGCCATTTTCGCTGGAAGGAACAGCTTTTTTCATAGAGGCCATTGCGCTGGGTTTTTATCTGTACGGCTGGGATAGGTTTAACAAGTGGTTTCACTGGTTTACTGGAGTTGTAGTCGGATTAAGTGGTTTGGCTTCCGGTATTCTGGTGGTAGCTGCAAATGGCTGGATGAATAGCCCCACAGGTTTTGATTATGTAGATGGGAAGTACATTAATATCGATCCTATTGCCGCACTTTTCAACGACGCTTGGTTTACCCAGGCGCTGCATATGTCACTGGCTGCTTTTGCAGCTACAGGATTTGCAGTCGCGGGAATTCACGCGCTGATGCTAATCAATGGCAAAAACAAGGTGTTTCACTGGAAGGCTTTTCGAATCGCGATAGTTTATGGAGGTATTGCTGCCTTGCTGCAGCCTATTTCCGGAGATATTTCTGCTAAGGATATTGCCGTGCGACAGCCCGCCAAGCTAGCTGCGATGGAAGCGCATTTTGAAACTTCAAAAAGTGCTTCTCTTTTGATAGGGGGAATTCCGGATGTGGAGAATAAGGAAGTGAATTATGGAATTAAAATCCCAGGCGCACTGAGTTTTTTGGCACACGGTGATTTTGAAAAAGAAGTGATAGGCCTGGATCAATTCCCAGAGGATGAGCAGCCACCTGTTATGATCACTCATTTTGCCTTCCAGATCATGGTTGGCTTGGGTATGATTATGATGGGCTTGAGTGTTTTGTATTTCTTTTCTACTTGGAAAAAGGAATACTGGCAGGAAAAACGCTGGTTTCTCTGGCTATTTGTATTAGCTACACCACTAGGATTCATGGCCGTGGAGGCAGGCTGGACAGTGACAGAATTGGGTAGACAACCGTGGATTATCTATGGTTTTATGAAAACAAAAGATGCGCTGACTCCAATTCCCGGGATACAGGTTTCCTTTATGATTTTCACTGCTGTTTATGTTTCTCTTTCGGCTATAGTGAGTTTTTTGCTCTATAGGCAAATCAAAAGTCTGCCAAACATGGAAGGCGAACAGCCCATAGTAAATCAATCTTCCACCCAACATTAAATTCTACCGATATGCTGTATGTAGTGATTGCTTTTCTCTGCCTTGCGATACTGATGTATTTGCTTCTTGGAGGTGCTGATTTTGGTGCTGGAATAGTGGAGTTGATTACTCCCGGAGCTGTGCGGGAGAAAGTTCGGACGATTACTTACTCTACCATCGGGCCCATCTGGGAAGCAAATCACATGTGGTTAATTATCGCGATTGTGATTCTATTTGTCGGATTTCCTCCTATTTACACCATGCTTTCTGTGCACTTGCATATTCCGCTTGTGCTGATGTTGTTGGGGATTATCGGTAGAGGAACAGCCTTTATTTTTCGTCATTACGATGCGGTGAAGGATGACATGCAGCGGGTTTATAATTTGATTTTCACCTATTCCAGTTTTATCACGCCGTTTTTCTTAGGGGTGATTGCGGGAGCTATGGTTTCGGGACAAATAGACCCAAATGCACCGGATTTCTATTCTGCTTACATAGGATCCTGGCTACATTTATTCAGTATTTCCGTGGGGATTTTTACTGTGGCGATTTGTGGATTTTTGGCAGCTGTGTTTTTAATAGGCGAGGTGGAGGATGAAGCTATCAAAGCGCTGTTTATTCAGCGAGCCAAGGTTTTGACTTTCCTGACCTTCATTTCTGGTGGTTTTGTTTTCCTAGCTGCTGAGATAGATGGATTGAGTCTGACCAAAGAGCGATTTACCGATTGGGTCAGCTTGAGCTTTTTGATTTTGGCTACGGTATGCCTAGTCATTCTCTGGAAATATCTCCGAACTGGACATAAAACCATTTGTCGGCTCTTGGCTGGTTTTCAGATTACACTGATTTTAGGCTCATTTGGCTATCACTACTTCCCTGATTTTATCATTGTCAAATCAGGTGAAAACCTCAGTCTTTTCAACTCAGCCGCACTGGGACTTCCAATCGAAACATTGGGTTGGGCGCTACTTCTCGGAAGTTTGCTGATTCTTCCATCCCTCTTTTATCTTATTTATAGCTTTCAGCGAAGACCAGCTGAACTCTGAAAATCAAATTTACTCCCGGTCCTTAATAATTTTAAAAAGTAACTCGGGCTCATCAGTAGTGATGAAATCTGGATTTTGATCTAGAAACCAAATCAAATCTTCAGCGGAATTGACAGTCCAAGCATTCACTGTCAAGCCAAGCTCTTTAGCTTCCTTGATCCACTGAGGATTCTTTTTCAGCAAATTGATATTGTAGTCGAAGCCAAAGAATCCAGCTTCCTTCAGTTCTGCAGGTGTTTTGTCTCCTGTGAGGTAAGCCACATTCGCTTTTGGATCCATTTCTATTGCTTTCAAACCTCCTTCGTAACTGAAAGTGATGTAATCCACCCACTTCTGTGCTTTCATTTTCTTCACAGCTAGTACAGACTTTTCAGCCACTTCTTTACTTCTCTCCACAGAGATTTTGGAAGGCTTGATCTCGAAAATCAACTTTGTTCCTTTCTGTTTTTTGCCTGCTTTTAGGTATTCTTCTACCGTTGAGAGCTTCTCTCCATTTTCATGTTTTTTGGTCAAAAGCTCTTTGTAGGTAGAGGTTTCGATTTCCATTCCCTCGAAATCCGCATCGTGATTTACCACCAAAACTCCATCGGACGTCATCCAGACATCAAACTCAGAACCTTCACAGCCTAGCTTCACAGCTTCTTTGAGAGAAGCAATAGAATTCTGTGGATTTGCCTGAGCTTTCCAGGCACCACGGTGAGCGATTACTTTATTCTTATGAAAAGACTTCTGAGCAAAGGAGGTAGAACTGGCTACCAAAAAAGTAAGGAGAGTGAATAGAATGGTTTTCATGAGATAAGGTTTAAAGTATGTCAACTAGCTTTCCAAAAATAAAGAATCGAGTGATATGAACTGTCCCTGTTGTCAGAATTCACAAAAACATAATCATTGAGGTGCGTATGCGACGGGAATTTGCTCGCGACGGCGCGGCGGCGCAACGGATTAAGGAGGGCTTTTACTTGATCATTGAATATGAACATTGAAAATTAATCTCCCGCCACGGCGCTAAGGCGCAAAGAACTATGCAAAGGTTTCTATTTAAAGATCCTCTGCGACAAACTCCGCGATCTTCGCGACTTTTCGGTGGAAAGAATATCTCTTCATCCTGTTTTACTACAAATCAATCGTTCTTCCGGAGCTTTCTTGTCCCGATAATTATCGGGATGAATTTGAAAATTGATCATTGAATATTTATTTCTGCTAAATTCCTTCCAAATTCAATGCTTACTTTGAGGCCTATGAAAATCTTGGTGATCGAAGACGAAATGGAGTTGGCAAGTGATATTGTGCACTATCTCTCTGGCGAAAATTACCGCTGTGAAACTGCAGGTGATTTTGCGACAGCTAAAGAAAAAGTGAGTCTGTATCAATACGATTGCATTTTGCTGGACCTAATGCTGCCTGGAGGGGATGGATTTGACATTCTGGAGCATTTGCGCAGTCAGAATAAGCAGGATGGCGTGATTATCATTTCTGCCAAAGATACCTTGGAGGACAAAATAAAAGGTTTGAATATCGGTGCGGATGATTATTTGGCCAAGCCATTTCACCACTCGGAGTTGGCTGCGAGAATTCATTCCGTGATTCGCAGGAAACAATTTGATCCTTCCAACCTGATTATCCAAAACGAGATAAAAATTGATTTACTTTCGAAAACTGTTCAAATAGAAGGAAATCCCATTCTTTTGACCAAAAAAGAATATGATTTATTACTGTTTTTTATAGGTAATAAAAACAGGGTTTTATCAAAAAGTGCCTTGGCTGAGCATCTTTCAGGGGATTTGGCGGACATGTTTGATAGTCATGACTTCGTCTATGCCCATGTGAAAAACCTCAAGAAAAAGCTCAATGAGCAGGGGTATGCTGGCTACCTCAAAACAATCTACGGAACTGGCTATAAGTGGGAAATATGACGAAACTGCTCGATAAACCTTTCAAGGCATTTACCATCTATGCGATGATCATTTTGTTGGTAAGCATACCAATTTATTTTTGGGTGGTGGATTGGATTTGGGTGACGGAGATTGACGATCATCATGAGATCATTATGGAGCGGATCGAGAACCGGTTTGAGCAAGCTCATGTGTCTGGGCACGACCTAGAGACGATTCTGAATACCTGGAATACGTTGCAGCCGAGTTCGTCCATCATGCCGATAACAGAGAATATAGCTAGACCAGATAGTATTTATGAAGTGACGAAGTACAATGAATATGAGCAGGAATCGGATCGTTTTCGCGGGTTGCAGACGGTGATTGAGATTGATAAAAAACCCTACTTATTGAATATTGAAACCAACGTGGAGGAAGCTTATGAGACTATTTTTGCGATTGGTCTGGTGACTGTTTTGCTCTATGGAATTCTGGTTTTTGGTTTTATCCAACTCAACCATAAGATTTCTAAAAGTGTCTGGGAACCGTTCGATAATACACTTAAAAAGTTGAGAATTTTTGATTTGAGCTTAAGTAAAGGGGTGGAATTTGAAACGAGTGATATCGAGGAATTTGAAGAATTGAATCAAACCATCAGTAAGTTGATTGCTGAAAATATCAACGCGTATAATCAGCAAAAAGCCTTTGTGGCAAATGCTTCACATGAATTGCAAACTCCAATTGCGTTGCTGAAATCCAAATTGGAAATGCTTTTTCAGGATGAAAAACTTAGTGCGACGCAATCAGAACTTGTAAATGCTATACAGATTCCTCTTGCCAGGCTTACAAGGGTAAACAAGAATTTGCTTCTGTTGGCAAGAATCGACAACAGTAAATTTTCTGATATTTCGGAAATAGATTTTTCTGAGAAAGTCGAGAAAAGTGAAGAGTTGCTTCAGGATTATATTTCAGAGAGGGAATTGACTTATAAAAAAGAAATCAGTGGAATAGCGAGAGTAACGTGTAGTCTTTTTTTAGCGGAAACACTTGTCAATAACTTGCTTTCCAATGCTATCCGTCATAGTCCTGTTTCAAGCCATATCATTGTTAGAATTGACGAAAATGGAATTTCATTTTTGAATTCAGGTGTGGAGCGACTGAAAGATGAGTCTCTTTTCAAGCGATTTTCCATATCTACCACCGAGACGACCAATAGTGGGTTGGGTCTTGCCATAGCGAAAGAGATCTGCAAGCAAAATGGATGGGGAATCAACTATGATTTTTTGGATCATTTCCACATTTTTTCAGTGCGCTTCCGTAAATTCTAAATGTCTTCCAAATCTCATGCGACTTTTGGGTAATCATTTTTACTTAACCCAAATTTCATATGAACAAGTACCTAACAATTGTATCAATTGGCTTGTTGCTTTCGACGGGAGCCTGTGCCAGCGAGCATTCGGATTTAGAAGTACCTGAAGCGGTGAAAACTGCCTTTTCTCAGAAATTTCCTGCTGCAAAAAAAGTAAGCTGGGATATGGAATCTGCTACGGAATGGGAAGCGGAATTTAAATTGGAAGGAAATGAATATTCTGCTAATTTTTTAACTGACGGAACTTGGCAAGAAACTGAGCACGAAATTAAAAAAGCTGATATACCTGAAGCAATCAAGCAAGCCTTAGCGCTGGATTTTGCCGGATTCGAAATCGAGGAAGCTGAGATTTCAGAAAAAGCCTATGGTAGCAGCTATGAAGTTGCAGTAGAAAAAGGCGAGGAAGAGTGGGAGTTGGTATTCGATATCAATGGAAAACTAACCGAAAAGCAAGCGATAGAAGATGAAGATTAAAAACTATTTACTGATTGCTGTTTTATTGTTTTCTCAGTCGCTTTTGGCGCAGGAGACAAAAGTGAAAGTGTCAGGAAAAATCACGGACAAGTCCTCTCAGGAAGACTTATCCTATGTGAATGTAGTCCTGAAAACAGCTAAGGGCGCCAGTTTTGTGACTGGTGCTATTACCGATGAATCGGGACTTTTTACCCTGGTTGATGTAGCTCCAGGAGACTATGAACTGGAAGCGAGTTTCATTGGGTTTGGGACAGTGAGCAAGGCTATTTTTGTGGGATCAAGTTCTGCCTTTCTGAATCTGGGTGAGATTGAGATGACTGCATCTTTCCAAGATTTGATTGCTATAGAAGTAGTGGGGCAGGCGGAAGCTGTAAGTGCCAAAATGGATAAGAAAACCTATGATTTAGGTCAGAATATTAGCCAGAGTGGAGGCTCCGTTCTTCAGGCTATGTCCAATCTTCCTGGGGTAACCGTCCAGGATGGTAAAGTTCAGATTCGAGGAAATGACCGAGTGGCAGTTTTGATCGATGGGAAGCAGACTGCTTTGACTGGATTTGGTAATCAAACTGGTTTGGACAATCTTCCTTCCTCCGCAGTGGAGAGAATAGAGATCATCAATAATCCCTCTGCAAAGTTTGATGCAAATGGAAATGCAGGCATCATCAATATTATTCTGAAAAAAGAGAAGCAGGAGGGGTTCAACGGGAAAGTTGGCCTAGCGCTTGGAGTAGGAGCACTTTGGGAGAAAAAAGCAAACCTCCCGGATATTAGAGCTCAATATCAAGGCACGCCAAAAATCAATCCTTCGCTAGCATTGAATTATCGCAAGAAGGATGTGAATTTATTCCTTTCGGCAGATAATCTCTATACGCAGACATTGAATAAAAATGAGTTCGTCACCCGAACTTATAATGATGGAACAGTCATCAATCAGCAACTTAAACGAAACAGAAACACCAATTTTTTGACCACCCGTGCAGGGATGGATTGGACGATAGATCAGTCAAATACACTGAGTGTTTCAGGACTTTTTGGCAGTGAAAAAATCATTGATAGAGGCGATCAGCCTTTTTTCAATGGAAATTATTCAGAGCGATTACGGCTTTGGCAGTTCTTAGAAGATGAGCTCAAGACCACTGTGATGGCTACGGCAGCTTTCAAACATAATTTCACGGATCCAGGGCACAGTCTTTCGGCAGGATTAAATTATACTTTTCACCGAGAGGATGAGCAGTATTTCTTTACCAATATTTTACCTGGTTCTTCAGGTAAAGATGCTTTCAAATTGCTCTCAGATGAGAATGTGGTGGATGTCACGCTTGACTATGTGAAGCCTATGAAGACTGGTAGGCTGGAAACTGGAATGAAGTTTAGAAGACGTTGGATTCCGACCAATATGCAGTTTTTTCCAGGAGAAAATTCTCCGATTGATTCTCTGGCCGGTGGAGCAGCAACTTACAAGGAAATCATTCCTGCAGTATATGGTAATTACGTGTTTGAGTCGAAAAAACTAGAAGCGGAAATTGGGCTGAGACTGGAATACATCAAGCTAAACTATGATGTAAACCCAAATCATCCGACCTATAAAAGTGATGGGTACAATTATTTCCAGCCATTTCCTAATACCCGATTTTCTTACAAAATCAACGGGATGAATAAGATCACTGCATCCTACAATAGAAGAGTAGATAGACCCAATGAAGTGGATATTCGGATCTTTCCGAAGTACGATGATGCGGAGATTATCAAGGTGGGTAATCCAGCCTTGAAACCTCAGTTTACTAATTCCTACGAACTGGGATGGAAGACGGGCTGGAGTACCGGCTCACTGTATTCCGCTGTCTACCATCGCCAGGTAGATGGGACGATCACCAGAATTTCTTCTACTTATGGAGACAGCAAATTGATCTATGCCATCTTCCAGAATGCTGCGAAAAGCTACAATACTGGATTTGAATTGATCTGGGATCAGGATGTAAATGATTGGTATTCTTTTGACCTAAATCTGAATGGATATCATAATCAGATTGATGCATTTACGGTACAGAATCTCTATCCAGAGCCTCATCCTTTCAGCGCAGACAAACAGGAGATTTTCTCTGGCAATGCCAAATGGAATTCGAAGTTCAAGTTTACTGAGAATTTCACCGGGCAATTGACAGCCATATATCTGGCTCCGGATATTATTCCTCAGGGTACAATTCAAGGAAGATTCACCCTCGACATGGGATTGAAAAAAGTGATCCAGGAAGGAAATGGTGAGTTGTTTTTCAACGCCACTGATTTGCTGAATACGATGGTGATCAAGAAGACAATTGAAGGAAATGACTTCAGCTACACTAGCGCCGATTATTACGAGACGCAGGTGTTTCGGGTAGGTTATAGTTATAAGTTTTGATAGGGGCAACGATAAGTATTTAGCCATGACTGTATATAAAAACCTTAATAAGGTAGCCGAAATCACCCTCCTTTTCTGGCTGATGAAGATTGTGGCTACGACACTAGGAGAGACTTTGGGCGACTTCCTCTCGATGACGCTGAATCTTGGCTACCTCGGTGGTCTAGTTATTACTGCGGGATTCTTTCTTGTGGTATTATTAATACAGTTATCTTCTCAGAAATACATACCTGTTTACTATTGGCTGGTTATTATTTCCACGACTACCCTAGGTACAGAGGTTTCTGACTTTATGGATAGAAGCCTGCAGTTGGGATATACCGTTGGTAGCATCATCTTATTCGCAGGGCTAATCTTAGTCTTGTTAGCCTGGTTTAAAAAATTCGGGTCACTTGCTGTCTTTCCAATTCAGCAGAGGGGAAAAGAACTGTTTTACTGGATAGCTATCTTGTTTTCCAACAGTCTCGGAACCGCTTTTGGTGATTTCCTGACTGACAGCTTGGGGCTGAGCTATCTCCATGGAGCTTTTGTCACTGCGGCTATCATTTTGGTTGTAATCTTACTTCATCGATTTACACGTATCAATCAGATATTCCTTTTTTGGGTTGCGTTTATATTTACCAGACCTTTTGGTGCCACATTCGGAGATTTTTTAACTAAACCACTAGCAAAAGGAGGCTTGGATTTAGGTACATTGAATGCTTCAATTGTCTCATTGGCTATCATTAGTATTTTAATTTATATCTCTCACAGAGGATCGATTATCTTAAACCAAACAGAAAATGAAACTGAATAGCCAAAGCCTTCCCACTGGAAAAAAAGGTTATTCCATTCAAGCTTTTTATGTGCTTCGAACAGTAAAATTGTTTTAACAAATGAAAAAAAAATCTAACGGACTCACTATTGTCATCCCCATTTTCAATGAAGAAGAAGGGATAGTAAGGATTTTGCCAGCTTTTGAAGAGTATATCAATCAGTCAAAATTCGAGGTTAATCTATTATTGGTCAATGATGGTTCTACGGATAATAGCTTGAGTGAAATCAGAAAAGCTGCTGCTTACTATGAGCATGTTGATTTTATTTCTTTTGAGAAAAATGCAGGATTAAGTGCAGCAATTCGGGCAGGTTTCGAGAAATCTACCAGTGAATGGGTGGGCTATATTGATGCTGATTTGCAGACAGACCCTTTGGATTTCCTCAAACTGGAAGCGATGATTCCAGACTACGATCTGCTGACGGGCAGGAGAACAGGGCGGAAGGATAGTGCTGTGAAGAAAATGTCTTCGGCTTTTGCCAATTGGTTTCGGGATTCCATGCTGCACGACGGGGTACATGATTCGGGATGTCCGCTGAAAATTATGCGCAGGTCGGTGGCTTTGGATATGCCTTTTTTCAAAGGAATGCATAGATTCTTTCCTGCGCTGACGTTGATTCAAGGCAAAAAAGTGATAGAAATCCCCGTTAAACATTTTCCGAGAATCACCGGTAAATCCAAGTTTAATGTATGGAATCGACTTTTATCACCCTTGCTAGACACGATAGCACTTCGATGGTTGAAGAAACGCCAGGTAGACTACACCATTACTGAGAATTCAATCACAAGTCCAAAAGCGGGAATCAATGAATAGTTGGGTATTACTGGGAGTTGGCTTTCTAGCTCAGGGGCTATTTTCAGCCCGATTTCTAATACAATTGGTCAAGTCTGAGAAAGCAGGAAAGGTATTGTCGCCAGTGATTTTCTGGCAACTCAGTTTGGTCGCTTCTTTTCTTCTGTTGGTTTATGGGACATTTCGCCAGGATCTGGTGATCGTCGGAGGTCAATTAGTGGGGTATTTTATCTATATCCGAAACCTTAAAATTCAAAACGCCTGGCAGATTTTCCCTAAATGGATTCGCTGGAGTTTTATGTTGCTTCCCTTATTGTTTCTGGGGTACTTGGTTTTACACGCGCACTATGACTTCCGCAGTTTGGTGCACAATCCGGAGATCAGTGGAATGCTGCTCACCTGGGGCACACTAGGTCAGGTTATTTTCACGACGAGGTTTGTGGTACAGTGGCTCGATGCTGAGCGAACCAAAGAATCCCAGTTTCCTTTGAGTTTTTGGTACATCAGTCTGGTAGGTGCTGTACTGATCGCTTCATACGCAATACTCCGAAAAGACTCTGTACTTTTCATTGGTCAGGCGTTTGGGATCTTGGTGTATGTGAGAAATCTGATGATACATTTTGGTTCAGCAAATGAAGAAAAACTCAGTTTCCTCGATCGGATCAAAAGCATGAGAATGACTTTGTTGTTGGTTTTTGTAGGCATGGTGTTGTTTTTCAACTTGGGAGCATGGTCTGTCACCGAATCCAGTGAAGCCCGCTATGCCCAAATCTCCAAAGAAATGGTGCAAACAGGCGATTGGTTGCATCCCCAACTCATGGGGATCTACCACTATCATAAGCCACCAGTGACTTATTGGCTAACTGCATTGAGCTATAAAGTCCTAGGGATTTCTCCGTTTTCGGCTAGGTTTCTATTGCAGATTTCAGTGCTTCTTCAGATATGGCTTGTGTATAAGCTTGCTTTATTATTCTTCAAGCGATCCAATCCGGCCTTTCTATCCGCCATGTTATATGCCTCATTTCCGGCGTTGATTATTGGAAGTAGGGCATTGACCACAGATACCTTTCTGGCACTATTCGTCTTGGCGGCCTTATATTTCTGGTTTGATTTTTTGGAGAAAAGGAAAGGGTACCTGCTGATTTTATGTTATGTTTTTCTAGGAATAGGCTTTTTGACAAAAGGCCCGGTGGTGTTGATTGTACCTCTTTTGATTTGGATCTATCAAGGCCTAGTGATGAAGCAAAAAATGGGCTCAATGAGGCTTCATCTGGTTGGAATAGCATTGATGCTGGGCTTTGGACTGAGTTGGTTTGTCTTCTTGCACGTGGAAGATGACCGCTTTCTCAATTACTTCCTGTTCAAGCATACCATAGATCGTTTTGCCACAGACACCTTCCATCGCGGACAACCATTCTGGTTTTATGGAGTGGTTTTGCTGGGAACAGCTTTCCCGTGGGTATTGATCTTGCTGCGAAAAATTCCTCTTAAGCGAGCTGATTTCGTGAAAAATGGTACTTTGCTGGTAATGTGGGTGCTTTTACCCTTGCTATTTTTCTCCCTCAGTCAGTCCAAATTGGTGCTTTATATTTTGCCCTTGTATTCCGGGTTGGCGATTGGTGCGATTTATTATTGGGAAAAGCTTACTGATCCGCAGCAAAAAACATGGGAGCGATGGCAGTTGGGATTTCATGTGCTTCTGCTGATTGCTTTGGTCTCTTTGCACCTGATAGACCCTAAGATCTCACTGAATTTCAAGTTTTACTTTATCTGGTTTATTACAGTGTCTTTACTAGCTGCCATGCAGAAGGTAGATATCCGTAGAGTCGACCGTACGGTGATTTCTGCTTTTATATTCACGATGGGGCTGACTGGCATGTCTACCTATTTTATGAGCCAAAATCCGGGCTTGACTAATGATACCCATCGAGTGACTGAATGGATTACTCAAAATGAGCCAGCGACAAAAGAAGTGATCATTTACAATAAGCGTCTGCCTTCCGTGTTATTTAATTCGGATTTGAAAGTGATTTCGGTTTATGATGGAGATGAAAGTTTGAACCGGGAAACGCAGTTTCAGCAAAATGACAAATGGGAATCATCCTTGATCAACTTGAAGTCAGATTCCACCTGGATTATTGAAAAAGCCCCGAATAATTCGATATGGATTTTCAAGGAAAGAAATCAGCTTCCAGACCTAAAAGGTTTGGGTATCTGGGAGGAGTTGCAGCTGGTAGATGGATGGAGAATTGTCCAGTTTCATAGATGAGATTAAGGTAAGATTAAGATAAGCTTAAGATATCCTTAAGATACGGGCAAGGGGTAATTGTTAGGCAAGTTGTAAAGGCAAAAGAAATAAATTTAAGGAATGAAAGCAGAACTAGAGGATGATTATCTGGCAGTGCATTTTGTCCAGCGAAGCAATTGGCTAAGAGCTGCTGTGCTAGGTGCAAATGATGGGATATTGTCCACATCTAGCTTGGCTATTGGAGTGGCGGCAGCTTCTGACCTGAGAGACCCGATAATCTTGGCAACCCTGGCCGGACTGGTAGCAGGAGCACTATCTATGGCTGCCGGAGAATATGTAAGCGTAAGCTCTCAGACTGATGTAGAAACTGCTGATATTAAGCGAGAAAAGAAGGAATTGGAAGAAATGCCCGAGATAGAACTTCAGAGGCTGGCTTCTATCTATGAAGAACGGGGGTTGAGTAAGGAAACTTCCCAACTTGTCGCCTTGGAACTCACCCAAAAAGACGCGCTGGCAGCACATGTTAGGGATGAATTGGGAATCAATGAAGTCTCGCAAGCTCACCCGATTCAGGCAGCTATGGCCTCTGGAGCCTCCTTTACAGTGGGAGGGGTTCTACCACTAGTAGTGGTTTTATTCATGCCCATTGCACAGATGGAAATCTATCTCTACGGTTCTGCAATTTTATTTTTAGCATTTCTGGGAGCTGTTTCTGCCAAAACCGGTGGTTCACCCATCCTCAAACCTGTACTCCGAATCACCTTCTGGGGAACAGTGGCAATGGGGATTACTGCATTGATTGGATACCTATTCGGAGTGAATTTGGCATAAACGCTACCTGACCCATATCTATATTACCCAGGTGAGTATTGGCTCACTTTCTATATCTACCCTTATAATTAAACCTAACTACTAGAACTCATGACCGAGAAAATCTCACGAATGGAATTCCTTAAATCAATGGGATTCAAGGGCGCTTCCCTACTTGCCGTTTATTGCGGAGCCTCCGCTATGTCTTCCTGCATCAATGAAGCTGGAGATCCCCCTGCTGGAACACCAGGTTCTACCGGAGTTGATTTTACACTGGACCTCAGTGATTCTGCCAATACTAAACTATTGAATGTAGGAAGCTATCTCGTCGTCAATAAGATCGTGATAGCCCGAGTTTCTGCAGATGCTTTTGCGGCAGTCACGCAAGTATGCTCGCATGAAAATAAATCCAAAGTGATCTATAAAAACGATGAATTCTATTGCACAGAACATGGTGCTAGATATACCCTGGAAGGCAAAGGGCTTAACTCTGAAGGAAAGAAAGGCATCAAAGCCTATAACGCAGAGTTGGCCGGAACCTCACTTCATGTATTTGCTTGATCCTTTTGATAAACTGACATGAACGTGCTAAAGAAAATTATAGCATTGGTTATTGTGCTATTTAGTGTCCATGCTGCCTACGGGCAGGATGACTTGTTGCAGATGTTGAATGAAGAATTGCCAAAGGAAACAGTCTATACACAGGCTACCTTCAAAGCAACACGTCTGGTCAATGGACAAACGATGGAGACTATTTCCAAAAACCATCTGAACTTTTGGATTTCTCATAGGTTCGGGTCTGTAAACAGTGGCTTTATTTCCAATTTCTTTGGGCTGGATGAAGCCAGAATTCGTCTGGGTTTAGAATATGGAATCACTGATAGGCTGCTGGTGGGAGTGGGGAGAAGCTCGGAAGAGAAAACCTACGACTTCTATACTAAATACAAACTGCTCAGACAGTCCAATGTCTTCCCGTTTACACTTTCCGCCTATGGAAGTATGGACCTGAATACCATGGCGACGGGCTATGTGATGAATTCGGAAAGTCAAATGAAATTCTACAAGAATTCGGAGAGACTTACCTACACCAGCCAGTTGCTAATCGGAAGAAAATTCAGTGAGAAGATTTCCATGCAATTGGTTCCAACCTTCCTTCATATCAACAAGGTGGAGAATCCTTACATGGACAATAACCTTTTCTCCTTGGGAATGGGCGGAAGGTATAAAGTAAGCAATAGAGTCACCTTGTCTGCGGAATACTACTACAATTTCACAGATCGAGATGCCTATCAACTCGCAACAGGGACTCCTTATCCCTATCATAACTCACTTTCTCTGGGAGTGGATATTGATACAGGGGGGCACGTTTTCCAGCTACATTTCACCAATGCCAGAGGAATGGTGGACAGGCATTTCATAGCATTGAATACGGGTACCTGGGAAAATGCAGATATATTTTATGGATTTAATATCGCCAGGACTTTCAGCTTGAGTCGTGATAACAAAAACAAATAATAATGAAATCGAGCCTACCTGAGGCAGACAGGCATGACTCAACAGTCACACATCGGAATGATTATAGCACATGCGAGATTCTCCCGAAACCAGTTCGGGACAAGCTATGTGGCCTTTAAAAATCAAAATAAAATCATATGAAAAAACTAGCCCTAGTACTCCTGCTGAGCTGTTCTAGCCTTAGCCTGTTTGCGCAGCATATATTCTCCACCACTAAGGGAAGTGTGTCATTCTTTTCAGAAACTCTCCTGGAAAATATTCAAGCTGATAATTCAAAAACCGCCGCTATCATCAATGCGGAAACCAATGAAATGGCTGTTCAGATGCGGATCACTGATTTCCAGTTTCCAAACAAGCTAATGCAGGAGCATTTCAATGAAAACTACCTGGAAAGTGAGAAATTCCCTACCAGTGTGTTTAAGGGGAAGATCAAAGAAAAGGCTGATCTTAACGTACCGGGTACTTATCAGGTAACTGCAGAAGGCACCTTGACCATGCATGGAGTTTCGCATCAGGTGTTGATCCCCGGGACGGTAGTGTCCGATGGAAAGCAGCTGAAGCTCGACTTCAAATTCCCTGTCAAACTGGAGGATTACAAGATTGAAATCCCAACCATCGTGTTTTCCAAGATCGCAGAAGTTGTGGATGTGTCGGGAAGTATGGTCTTAGACAAAAAATAGAGTTGTCTTACTGGTTATTCTTTGCCGTGGTGTATGCGTATATGCCACGGCATTTTATTTAACCACGGTGCCAATTCTTTGGACATTGAGTTTGTAAATTGACCATTGAATATTTTTTTAACCAAAGTGGTTAATTCAACCCCTTGCAGGGTTGGTTTTTTAGATCATTATAATTCTTATCCACGGGTTGCACCCGCGGCTATTCAGAAGTTTGATCCTTTCAGGATCGCTCAAATTAACCACATGATGAATAGTGAATTGTAATGAATGACCCCGAATGGGGTCAAACCATTAATAACTTGTCCGCCGTGGCGGAGCCATGGGTGCAACCCATGGTAAACGAATCCCTGAACATTCTTCCAAGCGACCGCGAAGTGGTCGAACTTAGTGGGCAATTCCAGGGTAATGCGGTAAAATCCGAACAAAAAAAAGCACCCTGGAATCCTAGAATCCCAAGGTGCTTTGATAAGCAGATTATACTGACTGATACTTATTTCTGCTGCTGCAGATAAGTAATCAAGGAAGCCAGTTCTTCATAGGAAAGGGAGTTAACCAAACCAGGAGGCATCATGGAAGTTTCCATCACCTTACGTGTTTTGATTGTAGCTTTATCCAGTTTGGTAGCTGTGCCAGTGATGTCCTGAAGTACCACTTCATTTGCTGTCTCTGCAGTGACGAAGCCCATGTAGCTCTTATCGTCATTGGTAGAGATAAGAACTGAAGCAAAACCCTGTGAGATAGAAGCGTTTGGTTTCAGGATAGATTCAGTGATCTGAGAGCGATTCATGATCGAGCCGATTTGCCCCATAAATGGACCTTTCAACGGCTGACCTTTCTCTATGCTATGACAGGCTACACAACCCTGGCTAGTGAAGAGTGCTTTTCCTTTGATAGGATCTCCTTTGAGATCTTGTACCGCGATCATCACATCTTCAATAGACGTGGCGCCTACTTGTCCTTTTTTGCTCTTGATTTTCTCCAGATCAACTTCTGTTTCTTGGATGACTAAGTTGGACTGCTCTTCTCCAAATTCCTCGATTTCCATTCTGTTTCGCTCATTAAGCTCAGCGAAGAATTGTCTTTTCGTCGGGTCATCTTGCGCATTTCGCTCGCCAACCAAGAAGTCTTTGATTTTATCAGAAGATTCCCAAGTGATGGCTTTGTAGTAAGGGCCATGCGTATCTGGGCGAGTTCCCCACCACCATGAACCGTCATAAGGAGCTTCTTTCTTGTACAATCTAGAAAGTGTGCCCAAGATTTCCGCTTTCAACTCCATATTGTCTGTGTCACCATAGGCTTTAATCAATCCATCCACAGCTTTTGGATCATGCATGTAGCGCAAAGTCCAAAGTGCGATTTTTGAGTTTTCTGTACCAATGGCATCTACTGTTGCATCCACCGCATTTAGCTTCACCAGTGATTTCACAGCTATGTGAGGAAGAATAATCGCTGAATTAGGAGTTGCGTGTGGGCCTTCGGTGCCTTTCTCAGGCTGCTTGAATGAAGTAGGTACGCTTACTTTTAGCAATTCCTCTGCTGCTTCTGGATTTCCGATTCTTCCCAAGGCAACAATCGCTGCTGATTTCACTCGGTCATTAGGATCAGTTACACCTTCAATGAATGGATCAAGTGGAACGCCCTGAAGACAGGTTTTGCGATCTGCCAAAGCTCTAAGAGCAAATTCTCTAATCTTCTCTTCCAGGCTTAATTTCATCAATTCACCGTTACCGTTTTCGCAGGTAGCCTGAGCATAGGTGTAAATACCTGCCACTCTTGCTTCAAGGGAAAGTGTTTTATCTGTAGCTACTGAAAGTGCTGCTGCTCCAGCTTCGTCTGGGAAGCGGGCAAGTAGTTCGCGCTGTGCGTGGAAACGTGAAACTGAATTAGTTGCTTTTAGCAATGCTGTCAATTCTTCGACCGTGGAGGTCTTCAAATCAGGGAAAGCTTCGTATGTCCAGTCCTTAGGTACTACACGAACAACGTAGCCTTTCTCTGGGCTACCGAAGTATCCCGCACCATTCCAAGCGGCAAGGAACATACGGCCAGAACCATCCACGTCTAGATCTGAAATCTGTGGAAGTTTGATGAATTCCTCGTCTTGCTGTGTAAAACCAGCACCGTCCATGGTCACACGATGAATGTACAATTGGCTTCTGCCCCAATCTGCCATCATCGGCACGTGATTGTATTTGGCTGGCCATCTATCATCATCCATGAAGTAACTTCCTGTACCGGATCCTCCGCCTAGATCTACTAGTGCAGGAATGGTTTCTTCAGTGAAGTTTTTGAAAAAGTTAGGGTAGCCATATTCACCAGACTGCGTGTAGTGAATGAAACGAATGTTCCAGCCGCCACCATCGTTGGTATTGCCACGCGTATAAATATTCATAAATGGATCAATAGCCACATCGTAGATGTTTCTAGTTCCATGGATATATTCTTCCATTTCGGTACCGTCAGGACGTACACGGACAATTCCGCCGCCAAGCATGGTCATATGCGTTCCGTCTCTATCTACAGCATCTGGAAAACCAAAATCTCCTACGGCTATATAGATCCAGCCATCGATACCCATACGGATACCATTGGTAGAGTGATCTGTTCCACGGGAACGGAGAGAGACTGGAGAGGAAATTCCTTCAATAAGCATTTTGGCAGGACCATCAGCCACACCGTCGTTATCCTTGTCCTCAAAAACCACCAAATTCATTCCTGAAGCTTCACCGGTTTCCTCTGAAAACTGTGTGTGAAGTACGAAGACTTGATCTCTTACAGCGATGATACCACGTGGATTATCTACTTTGACAAATTCAGTATGTGAATCAAGTTCGCCGTCATTGTTACTATCTACCAAGCGAACAATTGCGCCTTTTCCGGGCTCTTTACCCAGTGAACCCATCATGTCTACTCCTACGAAAACATTTCCATTAGGAGAAACTGATAAAGCAGCTGGACTTGGAACGATGTCCGGCCCTGCGAAATTTGTCATGATCAATTCGGTGCTGTCGGCACCATGCTTCGCGGTGTCTAGAGGGTATTGTGGGTAGTAATTGGTAAGCTCTTCTAAGTCAGCTTTTCTTGTGTCGGGACTAGAGCATCCAAAAGCCAATAGACCGCCAGCTATTGCTATAACTGGAAACGAAATTTTAGACATGCTAAAAATGAAATTAGAGGTTTATTATTTTGAGGTCGCAGTTTGCGACCTCAAATATATCAGATTCTCCTTTTTTGGAGCATATTTTTGGCTATTCCTTTGTTCGTAGGAGTAATTCAATGATAAATGGTGGGGATTTAGAGTCCATAGTCAAGATTCTAGAACCAAGAGGCAAGACATTAGTATCAAGACATAAGTATCTGACAGTGCCTTAATAAAGTTGTCACATTTTGTTGGCGTTTACAAATCCAAACAAGATGAAAAATGACTATGAAATTAAGCAAAAGCGTTCCTTCAGTGAAGCATTAAGAAAGCAGATCGTT
>Ga0123337_10000800_pt1 | contig 47549 bp, 47 predicted proteins | sample frozenSSSSmetaG_FD_89792 | JGI IMG/M metagenome (GOLD analysis project Ga0123337, IMG submission 89792) | Glacier valley bacterial and archeal communities from Borup Fiord, Nunavut, Canada, to study Microbial Dark Matter (Phase II) -... | ecosystem: Environmental > Aquatic > Freshwater > Ice >... | reverse complement strand
CTTCAAAGCGGCAAGGGGCTAAAATTCCACGCTATGCCTATTGGCACGATTGAGACTATTATCCAGGTGATTATGGAGCTTGTGTATGGCAGAGCGGACGGGATGCCCAATTCTCTCCAGTCTGTGGTCGTATGTAATTGTGATACTCTTGACAATACTTATGTCTAGAAGATCAGACTTATGGCCTGCCTGGAATCCAAAATTTAGGGACAGCTGACTGCTATGAAGTTGTCTAAAGTGATGGGAATAGAACAGCAAGACTAAAAGAACCACAAATCGTAATCATAATCACAACGACAGCCACCATCCTCCCCATCTCCGCCATGTTTTCTGTTTTTTTATTTGATAAAAAAAATTAATTCCATTGCCATTCACATTCTCATTCAAACTTCCCCACTCGCCCTGCGATCCAAACGCCAAAAGGGTATGTGCGTGACGTGTGACCCAGCACAGCCGGGCCAGCCTTCCCTCCACCCCCTCCCCTCCCCTCCCTATATTATATAGAAAGGACTCATACAGGCGAAAAAATAAGAATAAAGATAAAAATAAAAATAAAAAACGGACATAAAGTCATATAAACGCCACGTGGCGATTTCCCACATCCGTCCCACGTAACTTCCCTACGTCGCACGTCTCGAATCGAACAAAACAGCACTCCCAATCCTCCTCCACTCAATCACCCCTCTCACGTTTCATGCTTAATCCTCTTCGCATCCCCCCCATCCCCGCCCTCGACATCAGGACTCTTCCTCTTCCCCCCCTGCCCCGACCCCGGCCCCACTCCCGCACCCATCCCCGGCCCCTGCTGCCCTCCCCCCTGCCCCTCCTCCCTCAAAAAACTCGGCCCGCTCCCCACAACCGGCGTCGCGAAGTTCAGCGGACTAGGCAGCGTGTTCCCATCCCCGCCTCGGAAATTCCATTCCGGATAGAAACTACTCGGGCTGGGCAGGAATTCATTATTCATAAACCGGCTCGGCAGCGCGCTCACCGGCGTCTCCACGCTATCCCTCTCCCTCTCCCTGCCATCCCTGCCATCCCGACCGACCGGATGCGGCCGCGCGAACGGATTCGGCGGCCCGCTCGCCCCGGCACTCAGCACCGCGCTCGCGCTGGGGCTCGGCGGTGGCAGGACCACGCCCGAGGAGTGGGACCCATCGGTGGCGGTGGCGATCGCGGTGCCGCCGCGCCGGCTCGCGTGGCTGCCAGTGGCGTCGTCTCGCGGCGACGTCGTGGAGCCCGTTGAGCCGCCGTCGGAGGGCTCGTCGGGGATCTGGACTTTGAGGCGCGGGCGCTTGCCGGGGGGGAGGGGGATGGAGTTTGTGCGGCTGGGTGGACCGGGGGGAGGGGTGAAGGTGGTGGTGCTGGAGGAGAGGGAGATGGTGCGTTTGGGGGGGGGAGGGGGGGGGGATTTGATCGTGCTGGTGGGAGGGACCGGGGTGGCGGCGGTGGAGGAAATGGAGGAAGTGTGCGCGGGTTCGGAGCGCGAGGTCTCGGCTGCGGAGGTGGAGGAGGCCCAGTGCTGGGAGAGGATGGAGCGCGATTCGTCGATGGGGGTGAAGATGGAGCGGGACTTGACGGACATGCGTTTTACGGGCTCGAGCATCTGGGCGGGGGGCGGGGCTTGTTGGGTTTGTGGTGGTGGCTGGTGTTGCTGGTGTGGTGGAGGCCCTGGTTGTTGTTGGTGTTGTTGGGACGGGAGTTGTTGTTGTGGTTGTGGGGGTGTGTTGATGGGGCCGGAGTTTTGGCGCTCTTGTTGTGGGAAGGCAGACGGCATGGATCCGCGCCGTTGCTCTTCCATGTATACTTGTTGAAGGTGGTGCGGTGGTGGAGGAGGCGGTGGACCGGGGTATTGGAAGGATGGTTGCTGTTGCTGTTGCGAGTGTGGAGGCATGCCTGGACCGTGTTGTGGATTATATATCGCAGGTTGCGGCATGTAAGCATACCCGTTAACAGGAGGTGAAGGTTGTGGTTGTTGCATATGCTGTTGCGTCAAGTTGGAATTGACTCTCTGAGGTGCATTTCTCGAAGCTGGCCGAGATCCCATCTGTGGCTGCGATGTATGTTGACGCTGGATGTGTTGGAAATGCGCGCTGTTCGATATAGGAGGTGAAGCTGAAGGGGCTTGTCGCATATGCTGGAAAGCTGCTTGATTCGCAAATTGGCGTGGCATCATCGGTGGCTCCTGAGAATGGCCATCGTCGGGTATGGACCCGTCATCATCGTCGTCATCTTCGTGTCTCTTGCCGTTGAAGTCTGCTGGGCCTTTATGCTCGTTCGCTCCTCCATACTGCTCTCAGTCAGTTGACGATCCGACTCCCAGAGACCGTGCCACTCACGAAGTTATGCCGTTGCAGGATCTCTCCGATATCCGAAGACGAGTATTCATAGAGCTTCTTGTTGTTGGCGAATACTATGACCGCAACATCGACGGAGCAGAGCACGGAGAGCTCATGCGCCTTCTTGAACAGACCTCCTTTGCGCTTCAGAAACGTCCTGTAAGCCATCGCGTTAGCAATTCCACCCATCAAGCAAGCAGCAATACATACACCGAACGATTCCTATCATCCTTGATAGCTTTGATCTCAATCTTTCTTCGACCCATGACGTCTAGTCGTGCGTTGCGCCGAGTGCTCCTTTCCTATAAACGAAGCTATTCAATGCAGAGGCGGTTTGGTCGACCTCGAGAGCGTCGACGCGTCCAATTCCGTTTTCCCAATCTCTCTCGACGCTTTGCGCTCCCCAGACCCTATCCTACAGCTCTCTATCCGTCGTTCTCAGTCTCGCGCTTTATTATCGCCTTCGCAAGAGTGCAATGTTTCGACCTCTTCTCCGATCGACCTTGCCGCTGATGCCGCGGAGGGATTGACCCAGCCTCCTCTCCTCAGCTCGCAATATATCGAATAATAAGCCCTCAAGAAGGCCTGGCGGGAATTGCCGCGCCAGAGAGCAGATCTCTGAGGTTGTGATATACTTTGGCGCAGTGCCGACAACTTTTTGGCTGAGCGATGCTGGTGATGCTAATAATAGAGAAGGGTCTGCGCGGAGAGGGGTGGCAGGTATGTAAGCGGGAGGTAGAGTAAGGCAAGGCAAGGCGAGGCTGCCATGCGGGCGGGTGCCGGCTGCCGTAGCGGCGTGACTTGGGGAACGTGTGGGCGCTACAGCGGCTGGAGGCGGTTGTTTGACGAGTGACGAGGGGTTCGCTAAGCGCCGACCCTTGGAGGGATCGAGACGGATTACATCGCTTTGATTGGGTAGAGGGGACGGGAGCGCATGGGCCGTAAGGGATATAAATAGATCCTACTCGCCGCCGTTTCCCCAGTGCCGCCCTGCATTGGTTTCCGTGGTGAGGGTACTGTACCTGTACCTGTACCTTCGACCTGCATATCCATATCACTGAATCACTGATTCACTGCTATGAGCATCTTGGGAAATTGCAGATTCGCATGCAGCTGCTCTTCAACGAGTTGAGTAAGCAATCTAGGAGGGTTATGGGCTCATCTTCTTTCAAGACTTCAACAGTGAGAACAGTATACTTCTGGAAGACGGGTTGCTTGGTTGCTTGGTTGCTCAAGACAGCTTGGATCTATACATGGTATGTCTATCTCCATCCCATACAGCACATGAATAAAGCTGCATGCAATGTGCAGTGTGCTCACTTTGCTGACCTGCCAACACGCGCTTGAGCCCAATGTATGGGAGGTCTTGGCAGGTTATGGTTCTTGAGACCTGCAGATATTCTCCGAAGGAACAATTGCCGCACTGAGACATTCGTATTCCGACTCATGGTATTTGGTCGGCTGGCAAATCACTGGCCCCGTGGAGCCATAGATTCTTGTCGTCAATAAGCGATCTTGGGGTCTTGAGCTGCAGCAAGTTGTCTCGGTGACTGAAGGAGAGCTGAAAGAGGCGCAGCCGCGTGTAACTGGCCGTCATCTCAGGATTTGTATTGTAAATAACCTCTCTTGCAACACAAATTCGCTGGACTTCGCTCGGAAGAAGAATGACCGAAAGTTCGAGAGTCGGAAATAGATTAAATCCTCGGCCCCTTGCATCGTTCCTTCCTTCTCCATCCCTCAACCCCGAGTGGTCTACATCCATTGCCGTTCCCGACACCCTGCTTCTCCAATCCCCCAACTCACCACCCGGTCCGAAGCCGGAGAGAACATACATAGAGGGTAAAGGAAGGAAGGGCACCAGATCTTCAGCCTTGCCATGATCCCCCACCCCGCCCCCAATGTTTCAGCCATGTGCGGCCCTTGCGTCCCTGCGGCTCTCCGACGGCAGCTACGTATGCAGCATGTTCTGTTTGCGTCCTATTCTTCATTATGACCTTCATGCATTGCGGCCATTTCAGGCATACGATGCGTGGTTCGTCACTGAGAATCTGGGGAAGAGGAAGTTATAGCCTATGCCGTTTGGATAGATTGATGCTTATAAAACTATCTTCGGGCTTCGCGTTGAAGCTGTAGATTCAGAGGATAAGATTTTGATACGGCTTCTGTCGCAGATTGCGGCTGAGATCTTGAGATAGCCAGTGGAGCGCAGAACATCTGAGCTCTCAACAATCGTGACGCTATCGATAACTCCTCCTGCTGGATCCATCCGGAGGAAAGCAGCATGAACATTCATGGTATATAGAGCAGATACAAAATTCGCTTGCTTTAGTGCGCTCGATTCTCTCTCAGACCACGCGTCCTCAGACTCGTCGTCTGCTCCACCTCAAATGGGAGCTGCAGACTCAAATTTCTCCTCATCCCACGATTCTCCCCACTCTCAAGCGCTTTTCTCGCTGCATCCCCATGGCCCTCTTCGCTTCCGCTCCTGCTCGGCAACGGCGTCAGTCTCCCGGAAAGCAGCCCTCTGATCCCGCCTGCCTTGCGAGCCGGCAGTTCAGCCGTGCCGGCCGAGCATACATACAGCACATACTTCAGATTTGGCAGCGTGTGCCTGATATCGATGAGCTTCAGCCCTTGGCTGTCGGCTAGACATTCGATGTCCTTGTTCAGCAGGAACACGGCGTATTCGAACCGGAAGCTGACAGTGCCTTTGCCATAGAGCGGAAATGTGCGCTGTGAATCGGCGAGCGTGGAGATCTCATCTCGGATGATAGACCGAGAGCCGTAGGGTACGACAGGGTATGGTAATGGGACTGAGAGGTAGTATTGTAGCATGTCGACTAGCCTGGCGACATAGCCAAGAGCGGCGGCAACAACGTCTTCATCAGCGTCATCAAAGGATGTATTCGGCAGCAGGAGGTCACAAATAGTGAAGATCAGAGAGCGAGATGTAGGTTCGATAGGGAAAATCTGCAGTAGCTCTTCGCATATTCGCCGACGCTGCCCGTGTATTTGTTCAGTGTTGGACTTCTGGAGGAACTCGAATTCGCGGATTTGCTCCAGCTTAGCTTGCAGCTCTACTTGTGCTCGTGCTTGGGATTCTGCCCCCTCGCCTATAGCTTTTCGTCTTGCAGCAATCGAGGCCTTTAGCTCATCTCGCTGTTTGATAGAATTCCTGAGAGACTTTTTCTGGGCAATTAGATATTTTCCCGCCAGTGCAGCCTTCTCTTGGGCTTGTGGAACGTTATCCGCTGGTTGGTCCTTGAGTATTGCGTTTATTTGAGCTGCCAACTCTTCCCGGGTTGCCAGAGCATCTTGTATTGAGTCGTCGAGACTTGAAAGGCGCATCAAAGCGCTGTATGATGAGGTTGGTAGTGGAGGGAGGTGTTTGGGCGACGGGATACTGGGCGACACATCCAAGGCGTAAATGCCATCAGTGAGATGAAATATGACGCAGTTCGGGGGCAATTGGCGATTGTTTAGCTGGAAGTGTTAGGCGCATCATCTTATCAAAGACATTGAAGCATACCGATCCCAAGAAATACAGTGAGCTGAGATCTACATCTTGCTCAAGAAAGAGTGAGAATTCTCGCCGCTTGATCCAAAATTTCACGGTCAGCTTGGAAAGCCGTCTTATCGAAGGCCCATAATTGGTAAGGTCGAAGAATCGAAAATTTGGATTCTATAGTCTATCAGAATATGCACCAGTCTAGGTAAAGCGACCGCAGATTGCCTCGGACTGAGTTGCCGGAGAGGAGATCCTCTGAATGAGATATGATAGTGCTAATGAGTCTCATCACGCACATAGGTCGCGGACGCATAAGCATATCATCGCATGGAAAAAGCTCTGTCTGAACAATATATGATGCAGGATAGCAGATATATTACATACCATAGCCTTCTCAATAACCTCACTGATATAGATCGGTTCCTCCTCTCCAGCGCAATGCAGGGAGAAGAAGGTATCCACCATTCCATTCTCAATGACATCCTCCAGCTTCTTCTGCCTATACGCAGGACTTTGACCTGCCCATATCGTGCTCCTCCTCCTCCCACTTGGGCGAATCTTTGCTGCCTTCAAGTTGTCCGACGATGCCGCATGGTGTAGCTGCGGATCACGGAGAGCTTCGCGCAGCGCCTCAAGCTTCTCAGGAGTCTTATTGAGGGTCGCATCGTCAATTGTGATACCGCGAGGACGTGTCAAAGTGAGGTTTCGCAAGTATATGCCCTGTAAGTGTCGCAATCGGCGATTCTGAGGCAATAGAAGCGGTCGTGAGCTTTCTGTCGCCATGGCCAGAATTTCATGGACATAGCATAGCTTGTTGTTGATTGACGCAGCAGCTAGAGAGTACTTCGTAACGCACGCACGCCGCAAGGCTGAGATCCATTCAATGGCCGTGGAGCACTCAGCGCACAGACCATGTAACCTTTATGGTCTATCCTGACAGCGTCAGGCTGAAAAGCAAAGCTTCGCCTTCCTCTACGCTTCTCATACAGCAAAACACCACAAACACTACGCAATCTCAATATAATATAATATAATACGATACAATACAATACAATACAACATCACCACTATGGACAACAGCAGGAGACCCACTGGTTACAGGCAAGAAAGGTCGCCACGTATCGACCTCACTGCGCCGCGCAGAGACCCAAACAATCGCATATCCAAACCGTCACAACCGTCACGAGGCGGCCCTCCTCCCAGCTTCCACGATGCTCGGCCACAACACAATCCAACAATGGAGGACGAACAAACACGCAAGTGGGTCTCAGAGGAGGACAGCTTTGTGCTCAAGCAAGCCAAGAAGAAGGCAGACATCCGAGTCAGAGAAGGCAGGGCCAAACCGATCGACTGGCTTGCTGTCATTCTACGGGTGATCGATCCTGACCGTGACCTGCTGGACGACGATGAGGATGAGGTACAAGTCGATGTTGTGGATCCCGAGGGCGTTTTCGAAGGGCTGAGCGATGCGCAACTGGCAGAACTCGAGACCGACATCGCATCATATCTGACTCTGGAGACAAACAAGAGAAACCAGGATTATTGGAGGACGATGCAGATCATATGCAACGACAGGCGCCAGAAGCTGAAGCCTCGAGGACCGGAAGAGCGAGCGGTGAGCTCAGTGGCGGCGGATGTGGATAGGCTCCTTGGCCCGAAATCATACGAACAATTGGAGGCCCTCGAGAAGCAAATCAGGACGAAGCTGCGATCAAACGAGGATATCGATATGGATTACTGGGAGCAACTTTTGAGGAGTTTGTTGACATGGAAAGCGAAGGCCAAGCTAAAGAAAGTCTACCAATCCGTGCTGGACAGCAGACTCGAGAATGTCAGAAAACAGCAAAAAGAGGATGCTGATGGTGTGCGAACAAGGCTGCAGGCTATGCTGGCTGGCCCGATATCTGTGGTCGAAGAAGGCAGCAATGGCGGACCCGACGTGGAAGCAGTATCCAAAACTCCAAACACGCAACCTCCTTTACCATACTCTCAGGCCTACGATCCTGAACCATTATTAAAGCTCGGCGCTGATGATAAATCTGGGGATATCGTAGATGAATCAGACTTCCTGCGCAAGGTCTCAGGTGAGCGTGTGAAGATATTGAAGCTTGGTTATGTACCTTTGCCCCAAGGATCGGCCGACAAGACTGTGAAGAAACCTGCGGACAGGCGTACTGGCAATGGCACAGTTGCTATTCATCCACCAGGTACACAGCGCTTCTCCACGTTGGTCAACGAGGATTTCTCGCAAGCGACAAAGGCGCTGTATGAGAGAGAGGTCGCCCGAGGAATTGATGAGAACGAAGAGATCTTCACAACGGAAGAAGATGTCACGACGCTTTCAAAGCCTCAATGGGCGGATAAGTATCGCCCAAGGAAGCCGAAGTATTTCAACCGAGTGCAGATGGGCTACGAGTGGAATAAGTACAATCAGACTCATTACGATCACGACAATCCGCCACCAAAGGTAGTCCAAGGCTACAAATTCAACATCTTCTACCCAGATCTGATCGACAAGGCAAAGGCGCCAACCTTCAAGATAATCCGCGAGCATGGTCGCAAGCGAGGCGAATCGTTTGCGCCCGCCGGTGAAGAAGACACATGTTTAATTCGATTTATCGCCGGACCACCATACGAAGATATCGCGTTTCGGATTGTCGATAAAGAATGGGATTATTCTGCGAAGAGAGATCGAGGCTTTAAAAGCAGCTTTGACAAGGTGCGTTGTCTCATACCCCAATGTCTCAATAGCCGCGAAGCGCCATGTTGCAAGGCTTTCCCCCTGCTGATAGCACGACGTCCTATTGCATATTCTAACGTCGGCATAGGGAATCCTCTCACTCCACTTCCAGTTCAAGAAGATTTATTATAGAAAGTGATCAAATGAGTCTCTCAAATTAGATAAATGTTGGCTGCTGCACTCATGCCATGTTCACATCCGCGATTGACGGGTGGTCTGTCCGGGAACACACGATTTTTCGGCAGAACTGTGCACACTATTCCCCAATCTGTCAAATTATCAGATGCTCTGGGAAAGAATGGCCGTGATGGCGCACATGATGGCAATTTTTGTGTAGAGAATGGAGGTTACAGTACATGAGCCTGCAATGACTACTGCGCGCATCTGTGCATTCAAACAATGCATCAAAAAATAATGTGATGTGTGATGGCCTGCCTCACTGCTCGCAATCAGTGCTTGCTTCTCTAAGCCTGGGCAAAAAAAGGAGAAAAGCAAAAAGGAAAAAAGGAAAAAAGGAAAACACTTCGGCGTCTGCTTGCGTCGAAGAAGTTACTCACTAACTAATGGGAACAGAAACATGATGCTATGTTCCTTTTATCGGTGACGGCGAAGGGAGCCTGCTTTAGCTTTTGGCAAAATCCCATCATCCAAACTGCATCTCAGTCAATGGTTGACTTTGATGACTTCTGATACTTCTAGCGCTGTTCTAGAAGAGCACAGCATCGGGCAGCTCACTCTTGGCCGTCCATCCCTCCATTCTCACTCTCAGGATCCAATTATTGCATCTTACACCCCGCAGCGAGCCTCGGGGTCTTCTCCAAGGCGGTCCACCCAAAAGTACCCCTGGTACAATACATAGGAAGGTACCTACGTGCGTACATACATAGGCACAGTATTTCGCATCTCTTCAGCACACAATTAACAATTCTCCTAGTAGCTATCCATGCAATTCTGGCTTCCTGCATATTTCTGCAACCACCCCCCCTCCCATTCACATCGCAAATCATTGTCATACCTCGCCACGCTCTGTCTGATTGGCTGCTTCCAGATGCACTCTGCGACCTATTTGCGACCCGCCGTGCAATCTGAGGATTGCTTTCTCATGACCATTTCAGTATCTCTACTTTTCCTCACCTCCCCCCGAAGCTACGATCCGCACGCCTGCCCGTTTGCCTTCCCGTCACACACCCTCTCTCCGCCCTGTGAGCTGGCACCGCTGCTCTGCATGCAGAGTGGCTCGGTGTTGCTATGGAGGACGCTCTGCCGTCGGCCTCCTCAGGGCCCGCCACAAGCCACGCAGCAACGCCCCTGTGTGAAAGCTCGTCCCATATCTATGGGTGCTCTGGTCACTTCATTCCTCTTTCAGACTGCTTACCTTCTCTGATTCCTCCGAGATCTGCTCCAGCTAGCTGGCCTATCTCATATATTCTTCCTCAGTTTCGGACACACGTTTCATCTATTTTATTCTCAGAGTTGCTCCCGAGTGTAACTCAAAGTCTGCCTCTGGGCTATTCATAATGATGGCATCAAACCAATTCCTGGGTTCTGCCCGTGCCTTCGATGACTCCGAGTTAGATGAACAGCCTCTATCATCTTCTTTTTATACTCTGGCTTCTTGTACTTTTCCTCAGCAACACTTACAGCAGGGCCCGTATTATATGAGCGAGCAAGCCTCCTCGTTCAACAGTCTCGACGATTCTTGCATGCCTCTCCCTCCTGCTCCGCCGTTAGAAGCAGATATGGATCCTTTTGAGTTCGGCATGTCTTATCCCTCCACCGCCGCCTATTACTACGACTATGCCCCATGTCAGAACACGGATGGCTTCCACAGCAATGCGAGCGGCACGCAAGCTTGTCCGAGGAGCTGGCAACAAGGTTATGACCCGTGCATGATGGAAGGTCTCAGCCTCACAGACAATTATCATTATCAGCCTCGAGAGTCTCCCCATGGTCTTCTCCTCAACAGCGACCCGGAATTCTACGGTCGACGAGAATCCATGTCCTGCACTCCTCCTTCATTGCCAGATGTCGCCCCTTGCAAAGTCGAAGAAGCTGCAGAGGAAGACGCCGCATCCAACAACGACGAGACCAAAACCGAAGAGCCCTACGCAAAACTCATCCACCGCGCCCTGATGGGCGCACCGAACTACTCCATGGCCCTGCAGGAGATCTACCAGTGGTTCATCGAAAACACTGAGAAAGGCTCCTCCCCCGGCTCCGGCTGGCGCAACAGCATCCGCCACAACCTCTCGATGAACGCCGTAAGGCCCCTCCCTTTCCACTTTCCCACTTCCCCTCCCCCCTCCCTCCTTTCCCCGGTACTAACACCCCCAGGCCTTCCGCAAAACCGACCGCCTCCCTGCCTCCCCCACCTCCGAGCATCCCCCCAAGAAGACGTCGGAATGGGTCCTCGAGCCCTGGGCGATCACCGACGGCGTCACCCCCACGACGCGCTACCGCAAGAACATCTCCAAGAAGTCCGCGCGGCCCGACCACCCCTCGTCGCTCAGCGCCTCGCGCCAGAATGCCGGCAAGAAGGGCGGCAACATGGCCGGCAAGACCAAGGCCCTGAGGATGCAGACGCGTCTGACGTCCTCCTCGACGCGCGACGACTGCGCGAGGGGCAGGGACGTCGAGAGGGACAGAGAGGCCAGGAGGGAGCGCAAGCGGTATGTTCAGGCCCTGCGAAGACTGACTCCGCCCTATGATGATCTGGAGCGCGAGCGCCACCTCTCGCCCATCACTCCGACGGCGGCCGTGGGCGTGAACGGCGCCAGTCCGTACTACTACAAGGGCTCGTCGCTCGAGGACGTGATGGATGTGTCGGGCTATGATCTGAGCCATGTCCAGGGCGTGTATGCGGGGGAGGATGGCGGGCCGATTTTCGCCCACGATGGGCTGCAGAGGTTTGGGGGGGAGGAGGGGGTCGCGGAGTATATGTGGTCCGGCATGCAGACTTTCTAGTGGATGGCAAGCCGGGGTGGGGAGACAGAGGTGGCAGGGGATTGGGAAATCAAGATGCGATGGAAGGAGGTGGCTTCGACGGAAGCGGTTTGGGATGCGGATTTTCCTGTTCATTGGTGGTAGGCTATGCTATGCTATGCTATGTATTCCTCACCTGGGAGGTGCGTCTGTTTCGTGGCATTTAGAGAGAGAGGAAAGATCTTTGGAGTTAGGGTTGGCTTGGTGTGAATAGTGAGGTGCGCTGACATGTGCTTGAGGTACATTTGAGAGAAGACCTTGTGGGAGGCACAGTCCTCCAGCTTCTTCGCACTAATACAATGACAATGTTGCGTCTCGCCTTGTTTGAAGGCTCCCACGCATGTGTTTTGTTTGACTTACCCCTATTACGTTCTACGTAGCGCCTCGACGGCACGGCCCGCCCTCAGACCTCCGCGCTCACTTGGTCGCATCTTGGAATTTGGCCTTGTCCAGATGCATACACATCCTCCGTCTGTACACAGACCTTCGATGATCCATTCCATTTCCTCCCGTCAGGACTCGCTCGACGATGCCTCGCTGCATTATTCTCCGAGGCCAAATATTGGATTCTGGCAGCATGAACGCCCATCTGCCACATTCCGGCGCACAAGTTCTTAGCATCCGTCTGATCCCGGCGCCGATCCCGAAAACAGAGGCAATACATCCCGGGCTGTTCGGCCCGGATAGCTCCCCGAGGCGGCAGGCAGAGACGGCAGCCACAGACGGCTCAAACGGCGATCCCCGTCACCGGTCACGGCACACACTGGTGATAGCGTGCGAACGGACGCAGCCGAAGCCATCCCATCTGCTGGGCCAAGGCGCCCGGAACGTAACCATTGGCCTGCTATGCGCCTGTCATGCACCCACGACAATTTGCAGACCTGTAGACCTTTGTGTAACGCTGGGTGTGCATCTAGGCCTTCGCCGTGCAGCTAGAATCCCTTCAAAAGGGAATGGACACATGGCTCCCATGCACCGGTTGCCGGTTAGTGCTTCCGGAGTATGGAGTATTTCTTCTTTTCTTCCCGTCTGCACATTAACTTTTGAGACTCTGCATGCCAAAGGAAATGCATCCAGGTGTCCCCTGTGGCGTGAGCTCGTGTTACTGCACAAAAGCCATATGGAGGCGCTCTCATGTACCTAGAGGCCTACACTGCTTGCTGGAAGCGGACCTGACTGCAGAATAATCCTGGCTTTGAGGTCTTGGAGCTGCTTTTCGTCTGATATCTGAGATCTGGCAGGGAGCCTATCAGGCTATCAGGCACACCCGGTATGATCTACGCGGAAATGTTGCCCGGTGTGGAAAATAATCCCAGTACTGTGGCCAGCATACAGCTGACGGGTGCAGATCATCAGCCACACTATTCTCTTGGGCAAAATGAAGGTTAGTCAGGAGCTCTTTGACTGCCAACGCATCTACTTTGCCATCAAAGTGGTCTGTTTGCAGAGCCGAATGCTGGGGATCCTGACACTTGTATTACCCATGACTATTTGAGTTTGAGAACAGATTGTTGATATCGCCCTCATAATAGCTACATCAGAAGAAAGGTTGCCAGGAAAAAAAAACAATACATGGGTACCAAGCTTTGGGTTGCGCAATGCATGACATACACCTACGAAGTATCAAGACTGTCATGTCTTAGACCTGGGCTATGTCTCGTAGTTGTTCCCAGCAAAATCTTTCGTTTCTCGACTCCACATTGCTGGGACGAAAAGTGCCCAGGTTGGCAGCATACCTATGCAAGTGTTGTTGCCTTTGCCATGGGATTCGCAAGTGCATAATATCACCGATTGTCAGTCCAGGACTCCAGAGTGTTGTCTCAGAGTTCGAACATGGCATCCACACAGAGGTCCTCGAAACGGCACGGATCGTGCCGTGCCATAGATATACATAGGCACCTATGTATCATCGCACTCCGCTCTGATTTCCATCTGAAAAGAGATGAGCCTGCTTCAGGTGTTAGGTGTGTATGCATCAATTGGTGGAAATTCATCTCACGTTCGATCGTGCACTTCACCTTCCACAGTGGCACAGTGGAACAGCGGCACAGCGGCACACTGGCACCAATCGCGGTGATGCTGCCGCTTCCCCGGAACGGTTATGTGGCCCGGACTGTTTTGGTCAATAAATGCGCATCAACAACGATGATGAGCCATGCATCAGTTCAAAGTCATTGTACATCGTATGTATGCAAGTTCTCCAGTGTCTTGAGGTTGCTGCTTACTGGCATTATCGAAATATCTCCGGGGGGTTGGTTTTCCTGACCAATAGTGACTCTGGTTGAAGTGAGTATTAGATGTATGAACGCTTCGAGTATTGCCATCAGGGAATATAGTTCCCACCATAAATAAGTATGTATCTCCGCTTCTCACATCCTCAACAAACTTGCATCTGCCATTTTCATGTACGAATGACGATCACAGCCATACTTCTTACCCTTGACACATGCATACATACTTCTTACCCTTGACGACGATCATACTATACTTCCCCTTGACACATGCAAAAGGCTCGAGATCCCCCTCGGATATTGAAAGAGACAGACACCCGAACTCTTACTGGCCGACTATCTGTGCCGTGCGGCTGCAGATCCAGGGACAGGGGAGATGCGGATGCGAACCAAAACCAGGCGTTGTGATCAATTAATCAACCTGCAGCTAGAGTCGTATTTGTACGTCGAAAAGAGTTTAAGGATATCACAAGGGTATTTGAAGGATGATGCTAATGAATACCGAGTCTCATTCGCAGCCGGGCAATAATTCTATAACAGAAACATCGGCATGAAGCGGTCAGTAACCTCAACGAAGCGGTCACTGATTACAGTATCCGACGGTATGAGAAACTGTGATAGTTTCAACTGAACGTTCTCTGGTACCAGAACGTGCCGGAGCCGATTAAATGCAGCCCTCGAGTATCTATCACGCATATAATGAGATAATAAGCCGGTTGTGAAGGCTCAAAGTATCCTCATGCTTGGGATGAGAGAGCTCCGTATGCGTTTGCTGCAATGTAGGAACTGATGCCATGGAAAGGTTAGACAAACATACTTGCCGTATCCGGCTGAGTAATGATCAACCTATGGACTTTGGACAGTCAGAAAGTATGGCTTTGGCCAAGCTTTTGGTTATCGGTCAAGTCTTGTCATGGACTGCCGCCTCTAGATGATCTATGCAACGTTAGCTGTTGATTCAAAACTAGTGCGGCGGAAAGTGTCAGAAGCATGATTTAAATTTCAGAGAGAAGATTGTGTTTCGACATGATCACGTCGTAAAGTAGTCCAACATTAGCTCCGTCTGGACAGCCACCCACCCCCAAGTTGAGGTGACTACCCATCTAAAAGTAAATGATGAACCACTTCCGCGCAAGTCCGACTAAGGATGACGATACAATGGATTTCATCACGTTTGCTTTTGATTATTTTGAAGAAAAGGAGCTGAAATGCTTACGTTACAGAACCTCTCAACCGGGCACATAGCACTTGAAGAGATCTCATACAGGGTCGGGTTAAATGCCCAAATCTGCAATGCGGTTTGTCTCTATGCTTGGAACAGTCCTTGAGTCTTTTGTAGCTGTTCAGATATCGTCATATGAAACCTTCCTCCGTTGTGGACCTGCGGTCCGTTTGCTCGCGAGTCCGGGGACGTCTTCTTCATAGTCCAAAGTCTCCAAACCGGAGTCGACCTTATCCCAGGTTCGTTTCCTTAAGTCGGGCTTGATATTTCTCTTAAATTGACTCTTGTTTTTCTTCTGGATTGGGACGTTGGTTTTATATAGTTTCTGATCTTCTGGGAGAGAAATGGGAGATTCGGAGACTTCTGCGGTAGCATGCTGATCTTGGGACTCTGAAGCGACTTCGTGTGCCGAATCCAGAGCTTTCTCTGCTCGGACTTCCTCGGCCCTTCTCTTTTCTCTCAGCAGAGTTTCGATTTCAGAGTGACGAAACATTGCGATCTGCTCATCAGTCAAGGTCCTCTTCACACCATCCTCATAGTAGCCTAGGCCATCGTCTTCATCTTCAGCTTCTGCATACATCTCTGCCCCATTCTCAGGCCCGAGAAAGTGCGCAGAGAAGTAATCTGTGGATGTGCTAGAGAAATGTTTGGTGTGAAAGTCAGACATATCAAGCTGAGCAACGGTCAGTTAAAGAGCCAAAGAAGTTGAGGAAGAAGATTACCTGAGAGATAGACGGAACAGCCATGATCGATGGATTAGCAAAGGGATCGGGCGTTATTGTGCAGTATGTTCAGGTCATGATTGTGCTTTTGTAGACGCGTGAGAGGCAAGGCTGAAGTCGCGACTCGCGATGTTGGTGACGTTGGATAAGGTTTGCGAAGTAGGCCAGACACGCAGTGAGCCAAGGTTGGCGAGAGTCACGTGACACTCATGTCTGAAATGAAGTCAACCTTTTGATTATTGACCTCTCAACTCCGTAAAATACTATAAGCCTCCGGATACTTCTATCATCTTAATCCATCATTTCCTCATTTCCTCATTTTATCGAGCTCATCATCATTCTACTGATTATCCATTTTTACAATGATGCTGCTCTCCCATCGCCCTTTGGCTGCCTGATACAGCGACGTTCCCCAGCACGGTTTTCTGCAGAGTTCCTGTGCACAGCACAAACGTTGCTGTTGTGCTGCAAAAGTCCTTGGTATGACATCTCACTGCCACGATACTGTACGACACCTTGGCGTCTCATCTCACCTCTGTGATACTTGAACCGGGCAAAGGACAGCCTCATCTTTTCACCGTTCTCAAAGTACAATTTACTCGCCACCAAGAATGGCTACATCGTGGCGTCCCTTCATGATGTCCTCGTTAAATGCTCGTCTGCCGCCGCTTCTTATATCCACCAGCTTCACTGTAGACTCGTACAAGATCTACCTTACCGATCTGACGCATCTCTGGTGCGAAGTCCTCGACCGACGTTCCATCCTCCGCCGGAGTTTAGCAGAGGATACCAGCATCGACCCAAGCCAAGATTCCAGGCAGTTCAAGGTGTTTCTGGAGAAAATACGGCTTGGACTTGGTGGTGGGAAAGATGTTAACCTCTTTCTTTCCTTAGGCTCACGTGCGAGCAAGGGAGGGCCTCTAGGTGTGAAGAGCCTGGATATCAGTCTCAGCATTATCCTTCCCCACCCCTTTGAGCCGCTCAAGTGGACGTTTGAACTTAATCCCTGTCCGCAAAGTGATTTTGTAGCACATTTCACCTTGCCGCTTCTGCAAGCACAGACGGCGCGGCTAAGAGAACTGGAGAGCTTGGCTGGGATACTGCGGGACAAGGACCATGTGATTCAGAAGCTGGTTGATAAGTTGGAGGCTACAGGAGCAGAACTGGGACACGTGTTTCCTGGGGCGGCTGGGAAGGGAGGAAGAAAGGTTCCCAGAAAGGTCGCAGAGGAAAGAGTCAAAGGTCTTGGAGCCTTTGACCAAGAGACCTGGCGCAATGAGATGAAGACGCTGGGAAATGAGGATGAAAGAAATGATGCCAAAGCCATTGTACAGAATGCTTTTCCTGATAAAACTGATCTGGAGCTCCCTGATGTCGATGCAGAAGCGCCACGGAGCTGGGGCAGCTGGTGCGAGCAGCTCAAGGACGAGGCAATATTTGTATCAACAGGGGAAGATAAAGAAGACGATATCCGAGACCTTGCGCACAGAAAAACTACAGCGACAAAAGCTGCTAGAGAAGAACAGGGCATTGACGACGATGACTTTCAAGTCCGAGCCACTCCACCTGCTCAATCACGCCTCTCACCAAAACCCAAGACTCCGCCATCACACCAGGCGCGCAACAGACCCATTATTGATGACGAGGAAACAGAGGATGAAGATGACTTAGGGGCCACATCTCAATCCCAACCCTCCGCTGTCCCAGACAGTTTTGCAGCACGAAAGCCAAAGGCTCCAGCACCTTCTAAGAAACTAGGTGGAATCGGCGGCCCAAAGCGTGCTGCTGCAAAGACCAAAACTCCAACCCCAGAACCAGAACCAGACGTACGAAATACTAGAAGCCACAAACCGGTTGACGATGATGAGACAGCGTCAGAAGACGAGGATGCTGTTCCTCCTCCGGGCAAATCAATTTCACCTCAGAAACGAGCCTCCGCACCGGCAAAACCACACGATGACGATGAGATAGAAACAGAAGATGAGACTACCTCACCTGCTCCACGCGAGCCCAGCACACCGCCAAAGCCCGCACCTCCACCGCCCGCCGCCAAACCCTCAAGGAAAGGCGGGATCGGCAAGCTAGGCGGAAAAAAGAAAGCAGCTTCTCCACCTCCAAGCTCTCCTGCAGATGACACACTCCCGACCACAGAATCCCATCTCCCAACGCAAAGAACGCTCTCGAAACTCGGGCGTATAGGCCATAAGCACGGCGACGAGGCAGCTGATGATGCAGAGGGCCAGCGAGGGAGGTCGGAGACGAAGACAGAGACGGAGAAGGAGAAACCGCGAGAAACGTCTGAGGAGAGGGCGCAGAGGAAAAGGGAGGAGTTGAAGAGGCAGTTGGAGCAGCCAAAGGCACCAGGGAGGAAGAAGAGGAAGTTTTGATCTCGTGCTATATTGGCAAAATCCCTTGTTTTAATATTGGGCAAAAGAACAATATGACCGGTCAAACCCCGATAAAGAATGATATGGCATTTTGACTTTTAAAAGAACTATATAGTCTCTGACCGCCTTTCCGAGCCTGTGCCCGTGCCCCGCCCGCCTAAGTCCTCCCTGCCCTCGCTATCGCCCCCCTCGCTGTCGACACTCGGTGCCGTCGACAGGCACGGTAAGAGTTGGTGCCGTCGATAATCACTAAGATACAGATGGCGAGAATTACCAATCTCACTGTCAATTATAGTTTGTCGGTAATAACACACCCTTTAAGTCAAAGGTAAGGCAAATTTTGTTATATTGTGACGTGGTAAAGCCGCAAACCCACGCCAGACAGTATCTCTGGATCCCTACGTCAACTTAATTTGACGCGGCGGCGGACCCAGAAAATACAAGGAAATACATTCATCACACAGCAATAGATCCAAACACTCTTTGTTGGAAGAAGAAAAAAAGGTCCTCGCACCACATCAGGTGTGCCAATCGTCGGAGCGTCAACTTCGCAAGGTACCTAAGGAGCGAATTTGATAGCAATTGAAAGGGAGGATTCGACGGCGATAGCGAGGCTCGTCTCAATAGAGATATCCCTCCATGATCGCTACAAATCAGATCACGATGGAAGATCTACTGTTGAGACGTGCCCCGCATCGCCCGAAGCCCTCCTGGGAATAGCTTCCAGATTCGCTCTAAAGGTCCCTTGCGGACATGTCACTGCGGGGTTGGATCACATTACCTGCACATGCTTTCTCTGCTACTGCTCCTGCTCTGGCCATAGCCCCAGCACCTGCATCACACGTCGCACTTCTGTCGTCGTATTGCCCGAATCAAGGTACACAGCGCCCAGGATTGCCTCGAACGTTGCCGTCATGGTGACCTCGGACACCACGCCCCATTGAGAGGGGTTCCCGTTTATCAATTGATCGAGATTATTCAGTTGTCCGACTCGGTCGAGGTTCCTGTTGGACGCTACCCGAGAGGTTGTTGTATTCATGGCGCCTACATTGCTCGCTCGTTATTACGAGGGAGTTGCGACAATGGGGCAATCAAGTACATACCTCGAGTGGCGTTTGTTGGGAGCATGTCCTCAAGCAGCACCAATTTGAGTACGGCATCGCCCACCATGGCAAGTCTCCGGTTACCATCTGGGTAAAGGCTTTGTGTGTTCGAGCCGGGAGCCTGCAGGGCCTCCCAGAGGAGTTCCTCGCTCTCAAAGGTGTATCCTGTTCGTACTTGTGCTAGGCCGAGCATCACTGATCGCTGCATATTGCTTGCGTTTTGTGCGCAATGGATGTAATGAGCAGAGCAGATGGGCGAGTCGATGAAGAGCGGAGTAAATGAAATTGGATAAGGCTTGCTGAAAACGATTAAGGGACGAATATACGACGAAAAGAGGAGGTAAAGGCTATGGAGGTAAGTAGGATGAAGGAAGAGAACGAAGAAAAGGGAGAATCGCTCAGACTTTATACTTATTATTCTAGAGACGGGTTGGTTGTGCCTGCCGCCTCACATTTCCCGCCATTTCTATTCGTCAAAAGTTCCAATAGATGCATATGCAACCGGCCGCATTGCAAGGCAACAGCGACCTGACAAGCGGTGCGGATTGATGAGGCTGCGTTTAAAGAATAAAAGCCGAAATATCGCAGATTGCATCACACCTTTAAGGATTGCGAACGCAGATATTGTCCTCGTCTTTTGCCTGCACTTTGGTAAGAAGGCTGAACTTTACCTCTCGTAGTTTGACATCAGAGTTAAGGACAGCTGCAGCGTCCGACGTATTTGCCGCGATGTGTCGAGAAAAGCGGTGGGAAACGTTTTCCACTAATCAAGATCTCTTCGCGCAAGTACCAGAGCAAAGAAACAAATGCTTCTCGAGCACGCACTCCTCGAGCCTTTCCTTTGCCATGACTGTATCCATCCATTGTTTGGCTACAATAGCCTTGTTCACAGTCTCCAGACAAAGAAGTCTGAATGCCACTGTTCAGCAGTCGAAACAAGGAACAAAAAATCCTTCTCATATGATATCTGAATCAGGACGTACCATATCTATATCTCCAATAACCCCTCCTTCTCTCCTCAACCATCGTTTCTCAGAATCTCAAAATCTGCTTTTGCTTTCGCTCGACTCTTGCTCCACTTCGACGTCTGGCAGATCTTTCATCTAACAAGCAGCTTCCCAGCCCCATCATGTCCCGCGCCCTCACCTTCGGCGTCGAGCTCGAATTCCTCCTCGCCATCCTGCCCGACGGTGCCACAGACCCCTATCCAGACGATCTCCGTCCCGTCTCCCTGCTCTCGACCCCGGTCCCCAACTACGCCCCCATCGAGCAGATGCGCGCCGAGCGCAACTTCAGCACCCTCGCCCCCGTCTGCCAAGCCGTCGTCAACGCGCTCAAAGCCTCGAACATACCCGCATTTCCCTTCTTCAACCGAGCCTCCTCGCGCTGGACAGCGTCGCCCGCGGACCTGCTCGGCTGGGAGGTGAAGTGGGACGTCTCGTTGCATGCGCCGCTGCTGTCTCTGAATGATCCGCGCAAAGCGTACGAGTGGGTGCAGATGGAGGTGGTGAGTCCCGTGTTCTTTGCGCTGGAGGAGTCCTTCGAGAAGGTGGCGTTTGTGTGCGACTTGCTGACGAGGCGGTTTAGGACAAATGTAAATAGTAGTTGTGGGCTGCACATCCACGTCGGCGACGGCGAACGGGGGTTTAGGTTGGAGCAGCTGAAGGCCCTGATGGCGGCGCTGTGGTGCTTCGAGCCACAGATCCAGCGGCTGCATCCGCCGGAGAGGACGAAGGATACGGCATTTTTCTGCAGGCCGCTGAGGCCGAAGGCGTGGATTTCGAGGGGGAAGACGCTGACAGGCTTGGAGGCGTGTGCCAGGATCTTTGAGTATGAGAGGGAAGAGGGACTAATAGGGTGGTTGAACGGCGCAGGTAGCCATGCGTATAAACTCGAAAATCTGATTATGAGAGGCTCGGCGGGGTCGAAGCGGACGGTGGAGTTCAGACAGCATGAGGGGACGCTGGATCCGCAGCGTGTGGTGAGTTGGGCGAAGTTCTGTGTTAGGATTGTGACGTGGGCAGGAGAGGTGGATGCGAGTGAAGTACAGAAGTTTTTGATTAATGATTTGACGAAGCAGCAGAATGGGGAAGAGGGGATGGATGTGCTAGACTTCATGGTATTGTTGGGATTGAAGAAGGAGAGACAGTTTTATAGGGAGTTTTTGGAGAGTAAGGAGGAGATGATGAGGATGAGGAGGGACGCGGGAGAGGATGAGGAAGAGGATTAGGGGTGAGGACGAGGTATTTTAGCACGGAGGTACCAAAACATTTACTGAATTTGCGTGATATCTACAACAGTTAGTTACATGCATTTAACCTTAGATAGATCCTTACTAAGTTTTCCTCCAGCGGTATTGACATTAGAATTGACGATGCCATAAATCCTATTCGCAATTCTGACACAAAGTTGCGAGGGACGTCAGGATCCAGTACTGCTTATTCCCGCCCTAATTGTCCCTTCTCAGCTTTGCATTCTCGAGGGTGAGATTCTCGACCCTTAAAGCCTCCTTGCTGCCTTCTATTAGCGACATGCTCATGTCCGCGCTCAGCCTAGCGTTCTCAAGTCTTAGATACTTTCCACTCTTTCTGTATCTTGTCGCTTTCAACTTGCAACCTCTTTAGGTCTCTTTCTGGATATCCAAGCACTTCATATATACTCTGTGGAGTCCTTTTGCTGTTTTCCCATCCATATTGCCTCATGGATTGCGAACATAACTGCAAATTTTCAATTTAGTTATGTTAAGAAAGAATAGGATTCATATTATCTTACTGTCGGAATCCATAAGCTCAGGAAGCTCCATCAGTGTGATCTCCTCGGTGGTTGGAGGAGCCATTTTTCTGGAGCATTGAGTATATGGTGGGGGAGGATCATCATTGTTTCTATATAGTGGTGGAGGGATATCATCTGCCATTGTCACTTCTTGCATTTCACGGAAGGCACGATGTGCTGCTATGGTTTCTCGCGATTAACAGAAGGCACAATAAGTTGTGATATAGGAAAGTCACAATGTTTATATAGTGGAAGAAAGAAGGTTCAATGGAACAACGTACTAGACTTTTTAACTTCGTGCCAAATTGCTGCTTCCACCCACCATTGACGGGAGAGAAAGCAAGGGTATATTGACGCCACTACACCATGAAGCAAATATCTCCAGCTCAAGCCTTCTTAACGTCGTTCATCCACGCCTTCGTCGCCTTCGCCGAATCATGCGCCGCACGAAACAACTTCCTCTCCTCCTCCTCCAAACCCCTCAAAAACTCCACCCCATCAGTGCCAACCCCCACCCCGCCACCTGCCCTCGTCACCCCGCCCGCATTCGCAGCATGATCGCCGATCTCCACCGCGCGTGCCAGGAACGTCTCGTACAGCACACTGAGCATCTCGTCCTCCTCGAAGAGGAGTAGCATACGGGTGGCCAGGGCGTAGAAGTGCGCGGCTTGGGCGCGGAGGTCGACGGACTTGGGGGAGGCTTTGAGGGCCGCGATGACAGTGGGCGAGAGGGCGGAGGGCAGGTCAAGCGTGATCAGGGGCGAGTTGGCGAAGGGAGAGTTGAGGGCGAGGGGTTGGGCGAGCCAGAGGGGGAGGTCGACGCGGGTGCTGGATTTGAGTATGGAAGAGGCGTTGTTGTCGAGGAAGCCGAGGCCGGGGACGTCGAGTTGGAAGGTGCAGGGGACTTTCTGGGAGGGGTTAGAGGAGGTGGAGATGGTGGGGAGGGAGGGGCGTACTTGAGCGTCCGTGAGGATCTCGTCGATGTCATAGTAAGACATTTTCAGGATTGGGCGGATGGCTTGATGAGGCTTTGAGAGGCGCGTATATGCGGATCTTAGTCCAGGCGTCTTCTCCGGCCAATGCTGGCACCTTCGTGAGGTTGTGTCTCTGGCTGGTGTAGGTCGGGGTTGGTGAGGTCGACGAAGATACCCGATTCAAGATCTTGGAATGGGCCTGCTGTCATATAGTTAGCTGGCAATCAATCAATTATCAACAGCCTCTAACACTTACTATCTGAAGCAGAGCGAAGAAGGTTGTAGAATCAGCGCACAATTCCTAAGAGATATCAGCATTGAGTAGGTGGTTCAGACACGGATTTCATGCCCTTCGGATTCTGATGCTCCACACCCAGACGTACGCGCCGAGCAGTTCGGTCACTGCAAAGCCGACGAAGTAGATGGCGGCCGGGAAGGCGTTGCTGAGGCAATCACCAACGGGAAACAAAGTAATAAGCGCCAGGAAGAGGATAGAATATATAATGGCAGTAATAAGAAGAGAGACTGTCGACAGCAGGATGCATACAGACCCGTTAGGCGTGAGAGTGTGCAGGTACCCATAACGAATTGGGCCCAAGGCGGTGAGGGTTCTGGTGGTCGTTGTATGGCCAGATGTGCGGGCGGTGAGCTTGGACGTGATTGTTGTTGTTGGCAGAATCTGGCAGAATCGGACAGTTAAACCCTATATGGCGGTCAACAGCAGCAGAACCGTTGTCGCTTAAAGTTGCCATTGCGGCTATTCGGACTTGGCTAGTATGACGTTTTGTCGAAAGTGAAACTCGCTCGCCCGTGCAGCCAGCCGTGCTTATCAATCTCATAGCTCTCATAGCTCCCATAACCAACCTACCTTCTTCTGCACCGATTATTTTCGGCCGTGATAGCTCCAGACTTCTCAATTTGAAACAATAGAGCTTGCATACCCTTACTAGCAATAGCCATGTCTGCCACTCTTTTCCGCAGCACGCCAGCTATCCGCTCGGCTCTTGTAGGTGGAGCTTCAAAGAGAGCTGCCGGAGTCGCGAGCACCAGCTTCATCCGCGGCAAGGCCACTCTCCCGGATCTTTCATGTATGTGATGCTAGCCAATTGCCTTTGGTGAGCTCTAGAAACTGACATATGTCCATTCAGACGACTATGGCGCACTCGAGCCAGCCATCTCCGGCAAGATCATGGAGCTTCACCACTCCAAGCACCACCAGACATATGTTACCAGCTTCAACAATGCCAACGAGCAATTCCATGAGGCCGAGAAGAAGAACGATATCAAGGCTCAGGTTGCTCTGCAGTCGTTGATCAACTTTCACGGCGGTGGCCACATCAACCACTCGCTGTTCTGGGAGAATCTGGCCCCGAAGAGCGCTGGAGGTGGTGGGGAGCCGTCGGGAGCGTTGAAGGTGCGTTTGCTTATTATGCCATCTATGATGGTTCTTGCTTCTACCAATCCTCTACAGCTTCTTAGGCGCGTTTCAATGCTAATGCTTGCCACTAGACTGCCATCGAGGACTCCTACGGCTCCTTCACCAAGTTCCAAGGCACCTTCAACACTGCCCTTGCCGGCATCCAAGGCAGCGGCTGGGCATGGCTCGTGAAGGACAACAACACCGGCAGCGTCGCGATCAAGACCTACGCCAACCAGGACCCAGTTGTTGGCCAATTTACCCCCATTTTGGGCGTCGATGCTTGGGAGCACGCCTATTACCTCCAATACGAGAACCGCAAGGCCGAGTACTTCAAGGCGATCTGGGACGTCCTTAACTGGAAGACTGCGGAGAAGAGATTTTCTTAGAATGTACATCAGATATGGAGGCTAGCCTTCCAATACGGGCTGAAATGGTGGGCAGGACTGTGATTATAGAAGAGACACGTGTAGCTTAACAACGACATTTCCATGCCAATTCTATTCTAGAGGTTCCTTGGACTCGGAACGATGGGGCGCCGGAATGGCTCAGTGATTTCCCACCTGTGCATTGCATATGTACGTCAATGACCCAACTTGACGCTGGAATGGGCTGGAGCAGATTCCAACGATTGCTGGATTCCAAGTGCAAGAAAGATTTTTTTTGGAAGAATGGAAGGATGGAAGAATGGAAGAATCTTGTCAACAAGACATGGCTGCATTGACATACTTGGCACAATCAACCTGCCATAACCATAAGGACATTGGATGGCTGTTTTGCTGTCGTGCTTGTTATGCATTCATTGTAGCATCTCACGGCAGGAAACATCATTCATTATTGCATCTTTCATGAGGCTGAGGATGAGATGAGGATGAGAATGAGAATGAAAATGAGGACGAGGATGAGGATGTTCATGTTCAGCTCGGACCATCGACGACTTAAGTGATCAAGATTAAATTAAATTGCATCTCTCGCCACTAACCACGCGCCGAGTCACCGATGTCTCGGATTGCTACAGATTCCAAGGCTAATCTTAAAAGTTCATCTACGTAATATATCATCGCTGCATCTATCCTTGAGGAGGTCCATCGTCCGTCCGTCCATCCGTCGTCGATCGAGTGACAGGTCAGATTCCACACACCCAAAATTATCATATCACATCACATCACATCACATCACATCACATCACATCATATCATATCATATCGTATCTGCATATCTGCATCTGCAAGACGCGTTTGCTAGGTACATCAAGGACGGCAGCGCCACAGGGCGACAGGGCGACAGGACGACGGGATCTAGTCGAATGTGGGGATCGCGGTGGTGATCGTCTGCTTCTCCCCGCTGCCATTGAAAATTGCTGGTCACTGGCCATAACAAACAAGACGACGACAACAGCGAACGACTGCAGAGGACCTCATTCAGGTATATTGAGACACTCTCGCCGGGAAGTGAAGTGCTTTCTTTACCAATGGCCGCTTGCCCGCTCGTCGATTTATCTTCGGCTCCTCTCAGCTGCGCTGGACTGGCGTTCTTTAGAAGTCCCTTGTTATTATTCTACACCCTGTCTCAATAGCCTCAAGCCAAATATACTGCCAAAAACCGACGCCTAAGCTCCGGTGCTCCAGTAAACGCATAGGCGCTCAAGAGCCGTTGATTCTGGAGCCTCGACGCTCGGAAAGGACACTGTGTGGCAATGGATCACGACTTCCGAAATAGAGCTATTCCGGCAACGAATGACGACGGCAATTTACCAGTGAAGAGGAATCGCAGCTTAAGACGACTGTTTCCTGGAAAGCATGGAGTTTCAGCCTCATCCACCTCTTCCTCTACTTCTTCGACTTCGACGCTCCCTCCTCGGTTGCCTTCTGCACCGAGATCACAACCTCCCATCTCCTACAACGATAGAAATAGAGTGGCTCCCCAGCGCCCACATTCGCAACGGTCTGCTTCGAACGATTCATATCATAATAAAACGAGCCCAGCGCCGTACCTGCACAATATAAGACCTGTGCCTTCGGAGGCAGCACGGCTTCGCTCCTTAAACAGCGGCCAACAGAGCCCAATCAATTCCGAATCTCGACCCAGACAGGACATAACTCCACAGCTCGAGAACTTCTCCAGACCACGAAAGATCAGCCTAAAAGGTGGCGAGGAACCACCCAAGCCACCATTGAATCCATCTTCAACATTTCCTTTACAGAATCGCAGCGAAGCGCCATCTTATACCCCTCGTCCCGAATTCGTGCGGGAAAGAGGCTTTTCAGCATCTTCTTCTTTGTCAAACACATTTGCACCCTCACGACCGTTGAGGAATTCAATTTCTATACCCGATCTCATACCGGCAGATCGCCAGCGCGATGTTTCAAACAACTCCACGACTTCTCGGAATGGGATGGGTTACGGCTCCAGAGATGACAACCTCCCTAGCCATTACCGAGAGCCCATTATCAGACCAAATCCTCTGGGCGAGGAGGTGCGAGAAAGTTTCCGTTCAGTACAGACTACTGGCACAACTGGAACGGGAACGACATGGAGGACTGGCACAACTGCAACAACGTGGACGGCATCCAGCTTTCTGGATGCAAGTGGCACGGAGCGGAGCAGTGTCCTGAGCAAAAGCAGTTCGGCAACTTCTATCAATGGGAGAGATCAAATCGACGACTTCCTTGATATGTACGAAGACGGGTTTACCTCTGAAACCGAGGAAGAAAATCTTCCCCGGCCACCTACCATTCGCTCATTTCAGTCTGAAAATAGTGGCCAGACAAGGATACCTGAACCTGCCAGCAACAACAACAACGATCTTCAGGTGCCCCAGCCCCAGTTCTCTAACTTGATCATCCGTGATTCAGCCGAGATATTCAGGGTTTGCAAGACCTACGCCGATCCCTTCCACGAAGGCGCCGACAATGCCAGGGGCTCTTCTGCAACAACACAACCATACCAATCCTCCCAGCGACCACCCACCGGACTCTCAAGGCGCCCATCAAGGCGCGACCAAACCCAAACCCCATCTTCGGTCTTCGACAACACCCGCGACCGCTACGGCTTCAAAAAGAAATCTCAGCACGTCTCCCTCCCCGACTACGAAGCCTGGAGTGCCGAATACGCCGACCACGTCGCGCGGCGCCGCCGCAAATGGATCCGCCTGATGCAGGAATGTGGGCTGGACGTGGAAAACCCGACCATGTTCCCCCCCAAGTCGTCCAAGACGAAGCGCTTCATCCGCAAGGGCATCCCGCCCGACTGGCGCGGCGAGGCCTGGTTCTGGTACGCCGGCGGCCCTGCCATACTCGCCCAGCACCCCGGTCTGTACGCCGAGCTCGTGTCCCGCGCCGCGAACGGCCGCGTCTCGGCTACCGACGAGGAGCTCATCGAGCGCGACCTCAACCGCACGTTCCCGGACAACATCCTCTTCAAGCCCGACGCCGTCCCCCTCCCGCCCGGCGCGGACTCCAGCGCAGCCAGCGTCAGCGCCGAAGCCGAAGCCGAGACGCCCATGCTTCAGTCCCTGCGCCGCGTGCTCCAGGCGACCTCGATCCACAACCCCAAGATCGGGTACTGCCAGTCGCTCAACTTCCTCGCTGGGCTCCTCCTGCTCTTCCTCGACGAGGAGCGCGCCTTCTGGATGCTCGACATCATCACCAAGACGTACCTTCCGGGGACGCACGAGGTCAGCCTCGAGGGCGCCAACGTCGACCTCGGCGTGCTGATGAGCTGCATCCGCGAGTCGATGCCGGGGGTGTGGGCGAAGATCGGGGGCGAGCTGGACGGGACGGGGGCCGTCGCGGAGGAGCGGCGCGGCGCGGCGCCGACGATGCGTCTCCCGCCCATCACGCTGTGCTGCACGGCGTGGTTCATGTCGTGCTTCATCGGGACGCTGCCCATCGAGACGACGCTGCGGGTGTGGGACGCCTTCTTCTACGAGGGGTCGAAGACGCTCTTCCGCATCGCGCTGGCGGTGTTCAAGGTCGGCGAGGCGGAGATCCGGGCCGTGAGCGACCCGATGGAGATCTTCCAGGTCGTGCAGACGATTCCGCGACGGCTGGTGGATGCGAATGCGCTGATGGGGGCGTGTTTTCGGCGGAGGAACGGGTTTGGCCATCTGAGCCAGGAGACGATCGAGGAGAGGCGACGGGAGAGGAGGAGGGGCTATGCGGATGAGAGGGAGGGGAGGAGGCCGGAGAGTAAGAGGGGGAATGTCTTTGCTACTATGAGGGGGAGGAGATGAGGGGGAGGTGTGTGCGGATGGGGTGCGATGGCATGACGTTACGAATACATCAAGAATAGATAGATTACGAGTATAGGCATGAGTAATGAAGAACGCATACATATGCACAAATCCACAACCACAAGCTCGCAGCACGCTGCATTGGAAAGCAGACGCAACAAGCGACTTAGTATAGTATAGTATAGTATAGTACATGTGCATTTTTTTTACCTAAAAAATCTATTTCACCATACATACCGCATGCCATCGACGCTATGCACTATGCGAGGCTCCCAACCAGTCAACGCGAAAAAGGAAAGGTCTCGTCTTCGCTACTATGCTGCTGCTCTGCTCTCCTCTGCTCTGCTCTGCTCTTCCCTACCCGTTCCACCAATTCGCTGTACCCTCTATAGACTCCGACGAACAGGAACGTGCGGGACAGTCCTGCTCTTGTACACCCACCCCCGCACACACACACACACATACACAGATGCGACCCTCTACTTCCCGACTGATCGGGGAGTCCGTATCGGTTCGGGACTGCAGACCCCAGACGGGCACCACGCTGCTCAGCACCGCATGCGCCACCAGGCCCATCGCACCAGAAGATAGACAGAGTAGAGCTTCCCAGGTCCTCGCTCCTCACTCCTCACGCCATCACGCCTCCCTTCGGCGGCGGCTTCGCCCCCTCACTCTCCGCCGCCGAACTGCCCGGGATGGGCGGGAGCGGCACCTCGGAGCCCGGCGCGCCGTTGATGCCCTCGGGCCTCTTGATGTTGCCCGACGGCATGATGGCCTTGCCCTCGAGCTTCTCGCCCTTGATGACCTTGAACGCCTCCTCCTTGTTCAGCGTCTCGTAGCTGACCAGCGCCTTGGCCAGCAGGTCCAGCTCCGTGCGCTTCTGCAGCAGCAGCGCTGTCGCGCGCTGCCGCCCCTCCTCGATCGTGCGGCGCACCTCCGTCTCGATGAGCCGCTTGGTCTCCGACGAGAGCCTGCTGTAGTTGGACCGCAGGTCGACGTTGCCAAGCTTGTCCGACATGCCGAATTGCGTCACCATGGCGTAGGCGATCGACGTTGCGTTTTGCAGGTCCTAGGATGGTTAGAATGGTGAGGAAGGATGTTAATGTGGGGGGGGGGGGTCACTTACTGAGGCTACACCGCTGGTCACTTGGTCGCTGCCGTACACAATCTCCTCGGCCACCTTGCCTCCAAGTGCCACGTCGATGTGGGCGAGATACTCGCTCATTGAGGAGGAATACTTGTCGATCTCGGGCAGGTGCATGGTCATGCCCAAGGATTGCCCGCGCGGCATGATGGTGATCTTGTGCAAAGGATAAGAGCCCTTGGTGAACATGCCAACAAGAGCATGGCCAGCCTCATGATAGGCAGTCATCATCTTCTCTTTGTCGGTGATGACCATGCTTCTCTTCTCCGCTCCCATCATGACCTTATCCTTTGCCCACTCGAAGTCCTGCATTGTGACGGCCTTGGCCTTGGCCTTGCTGGCATGCACAGCTGCTTGGTTGATCACGTTCTCAAGCTCAGCACCAGAGAAGCCGGGAGTTCCAGCAGCGAGCTGCTCGATATTGACATCTTTGTCGGGGATGATGTGCTTCATGTGATGCTGGAGAATGGCCATCCTGCCACGGACGTCTGGCAATCCAACGACAACATTACGATCAAAGCGTCCAGGTCTGGTCAAGGCCTTGTCGAGCAGCTCCGGGAAATTGGTTGCAGCAAGAATGATAACACCGTTATTTTGCTCGAAGCCGTCCAGCTCGGTCAGGAGCTGATTAAGAGTTTGCTTAACATATGTGGCGTCCCGTGCGCTCCTCTTTCCTCCTATGGCATCCAATTCATCAATGAAGATGATAGAAGGGGCCTTGGACTTGGCGGCGGAGAAAAGCTCACGGACACGCTTGGCTCCAACACCGACATAAATTTCGTCAAACTCGCTTCCGGACATGAAGAAAAATGGAACTCCCGCCTCGCCAGCAACTGCGCGAGCCAGCAGGGTCTTTCCGGTGCCAGGTGGTCCCACGAGGAGCACACCCTTGGGGAGCTTGCCGCCAAGCGTGGAGAACTTGTCTGGATTCTTCAAGAAATCAACGAGCTCCTGGAGTTCCTCCTTCGCTTCGTCGCAGCCGTGAACGTCAGAGAAACGGACGGTCTGATGCTCCGCCTTGGCCTGGTTATCCTCTTTGCCTGCCACTTTCCCTTTGAATGCTCCAAGCCAGTCGATAGCGACAGTGACCACAGCAGAACAGAGGTATGTGATTAAGGCGAAATATAGCAGTAGCTTAACCCATTTGAAGATGATGTTACCCATTGTCTCCTCAACCACGACATAGAGCGGGCTGTCACGTCCGCCTGCGCCGGCGCTGGCAGTTTGTCCCCGAGACACGGCAACATTGCCACCTCGACTCGATGCGGCCACTGCTTGGCCAATGGCTTGAAGCTGAGCGTTGTTAAGTCCTCCAGTCTGAGCAATTCCGTTCTGTCCGCCAAAGCCTCCTGCGCCGCCGGCACCCAGGCTAGTCAGTGCCTTGTGATAAGCACCTTCGCAAGCAGGATTTGACGCAAAATGGCCAGTCTGGTATCTCTCCACGACAATCGCATCCATATTCGAGCGCAGCAATGCTTGATAGAAAGCATTCTGGGCAGTGGCGCTGTTCGGATTCTTATTTGCCACCTCCTCCAAATGCGCCAGGAGATTCCGTGACGCATTCGCTCCAAAGATTGTCCGCTGCTGTGGCTTCAGTATCTTGGTGAATGGTGCTCTGGGCTGCTGAGACCGGAAGGCAGACATCGTAGACATTTGCCGGGGTGCGAACGGCGTGGGCGGCAGACGTCGGACAAGTGGATTCGCCGCGGCAAGTGTGCCCTGGCGCATCGCAGCAAACGTATCGCGAATATCAACAGGTGTCTGGGTGGCAATTCGGCGATCAAGAAGTGAGGATGTCAAGCCCTGGGCGTTTTGAAGGCATTGAGGTAGAATCGGCTTCGACGGACGCGATGGGGATTTTGGGCCAACTGCTCGCCATGGCGTATTCAGAACGCCCACCATAGACGGCCATAGTTCAGTTGTAGCAGCCGCCATGGTCTGTAAAGCAAACATATTAGCATCAAGCTGCGAAATTCAAGCGCACGAGCTTGGGGGGGATATTGGATGTTGGGAGGACTCACAGGCAAGGCGGTGGCCTGGAACGCCATCATGCAAGATCACTCCCAGTGGGAGGTATTGTTGTTCTACCACGAAAGAAATAAAGTGATAATAAGGAAACTTGTCCGGTAATGCAATGAGTGGACGGCGGTCGTATGCGACCTGATCGCAAGGTCGTGTTGAACAATGATGTTGAGGCGACCTTTCGTCGTCGGTCGGCGGCGAGGTCAACGATTCCATCCGTGTCGAATGACAAATGTCGACTAGCCATAATAAGTTAGCATGTAGCCGGAGTCTGGCCAGAGAGGCAAAATACAGCTCTGGTCACGAGACCGACAATAACATCAACAGTATAAGTCTCGGGAATTTGACATGCAATTTGAGCCAATTTGAATGTTGGCCATTCCCAAGCTTAAAAATCCACAACGCAGTTTTTTTGCAATTATAGAACAGACTGGCCATAGTAAAATTTAGACAATCACAGTAATGTATCAATCATCAACCAATCAGACTAAAGACCGCATATACGAAGCTCAGATATGCATTTCGCGCCAGTAGCTACCTTCCGATGTCCTAGATACGCATAAGAACCTACTGTACAGAGCCCATAAACATCAAACCGGCCGAATATAGAAATGTGCTTAGGGTATTTTGTTGATATATGCAAGGCGCCCCGCCTCCGCCATCCGTCCGTTCCCACCATACGCAATGATACATCGAGTCTCGTCTCACGTTCCCCGCAGCGAACATGAAATTCGGCCGTGAATAAAAACAAAAAAAAAGGCATTTCTCATAGAGCCGCCGCAATCATTAGTGATATGAAAGTGCGCACAGAGGGCCGAGAGCCCAAAAATAACAAGAGAATTGGAACAGGCGCGTGCCCCAAAGACAGCGATGACGACGATCGTCAGAGAATAAGCAAATACTGGACATAGAGACCGACTATTATCCTTGGAGGTTTAGGTCTATTAGAAGAGAATATGTACTCGGAGTCTCGTGGTACGTGGTATGTCGTTAACGCCATAAGGGATAAGGTTGAGGACAACCGGAAATTGAATAGCTGATCGTGGAGATTATCGTTCTATAAGTTCTCGACTCGCGCGCTCGGCAATTGCATCGTGGGATCGTCGAACGCATCTAGCTTGACCTGCCATGGATCGTAGAGACCGGCGTTGGTATAGGAGTTTATGGCAGAGATAACCTGGACGGGTTCTTGATACGGGGCATTCGCAAACCACTGCTCTTGCGGTGATTGTTGCTGGTATTGATGGTGCATCTGGGGTACCACAGGCGATGGGTTGGCGAGCGACTGTTGAGGTGCGTGGATCATCGGTGGTTGCGCATGCTGATATTGGACGACTGTCACTTGCTCAATTGGCGACTGGTGTTGACCTTGGTACTCGAACTTTTGAACGGGTTGGTGCGCATAATATAACTCTTGAGGTGGTGGAGTTGCAGCAGAGGCTGAAGAGTATCTATCTGGACTACCCTCCACAGATCCAGGAATGGCCTGAGAGACATATGAAATTTGGCGATCAGCCATTGGTCGCGCCAGGTAGGTGTGAATTTGGATATTAGGGTTCGTATTCATTGTCGCCACGCCAGGATTATTCTGCTCTGGAATATAATAGGGATGTTGATGAATGGCCGGTTGCCTTTGGATGATATTTTGCTGATGTTGATCGAGTGGTCGGTGTTGATACTGTTGAGGACTATGAGGTAAGCTGTGCCTGTGACCATAAGCGTCAGTGGCAACATAGCTATGGTTTTGGTGGCCGAATTCAGCGAATGACTGGGACCGTTGGATCACTTGATGGTGCTGAATGGCTCCATGATTGAGTGACGGGTTCAGATCTTGTGGCCAGGGTGCTTGGGTCAGGAGTCGCGGCGTTGACGGGGACTCTCCCACATCAGAATCTGATGTATCGCCATCGTCTAACTCGGATGAATGGATTCCTCCACCGCGCTGATGTGATCGTCGTTGATGCTTCACCATTGTAGTCTTGCGACAAAAGCTAGAGAATGTTAAATTTCATATCATACGGCTTTCCAGGCAGTAGCTACCTTTTCAAACAACCCTCGTGAGCACATTTATATGGTCGTTTGCCAGTGTGAATGCGGCGATGCCGAGCAAGACTCGACGACTGTATCGTGTCAGTTGTGCCACAAAGCAAGAATGGTGTATAGGCCACTTACATCTGAGAATCGTTTACCGCAGCCCACTTGTTGGCATTGGTGAGGCTTCTCTCCAGTGTGTGTTCGAATATGTACAGTTAAAGCGCTTCTTTGAATGAAGCTCTTGTTGCATCCTGGTGTCATACACGAGTATGGCCGCTCGTTTGTATGGATTCTGAAATGTCTTTGTAGGTCGGATTTCCTGTTAAAGTTCTTGTCATAAATGTCAGCATACACCAAATCCGTGAAAGTTATAGGGCCATGACTCGACATTACTGACCTTCTGACATGCCTGCCATTCGCACTGAAAAGGTCGAGCAGTCGGCTCATTTTCAACAAGTTCCATGAGTTCCATTATAGTTACGCAAGATCCGCAGTGATTGAACACCCGATTTCTTTTGCTTCTAGGTTCCGGCGCTCTTCTAGCGGTTGCGACTTCTTTCGGTACCGGAGAAAGCGAATCCACGAAACTTAACTCGAAGGTTATGCGATTCGGACAAGACGAAGGAGGATATAAGGCCGACCAGATTTGAAAGATACTTTGCTGACTCTTGCCTGGGATAACAATATATGAATATGTTCTCGCTTAGAAGACAATGCTCCTCTCTATCGGCCTATGACCCTGCGCTGAGTTAACGTCGTTCAGAAATGGCAATGGCAAGATCAACATGCGCATACTGCTTGCGGACAAAAATAGCAAGAGAAAGGAAGAACTTCGGAGGTTAAAAATGCAGACGGTCCAAGTACCACGATATGAGAGAAATATGTGTGAAATCATAATCAATTTCGAGGAGGTATAGTTAACATACCTCTGATAACTTCGCAGGCGCAATATAACAAACAAGATGACGAATATATAGCAAAGATATGGGACCGGAAATCCTGGCCGAAATATGAGACGTCTTCAAAAGCTATGATCTGCAGCGATGATCTGGTATAGCTGCTTCAGATAATGGTGGGAAGCCCAGGCGCATAAATGGGGTTATATTGGCAATGCGATTGCTCGATGGAGAGAACAGTGTCGGAGGAGAGAATGGCGATTCCGTGCTGAGGAGCAATAGTCGGACTCGACTGACTTGTGGTAGACTTGTCGACAATAATGACGCTGTGCGGATGCGCAAGAGTAGGGCGATTGGATCACAAACGGTGAAGGAAGGATTCGTCGAGCTTGAAGATATATTGCGGGAGAGATTGACGTCTGGGAATGAGCTTCAGAGAGCTGATGACTTGGAGTAGGAAGTATGTATCGTAGATCTCAAGTGGCAGTGGCAGTGGCAGTGGCAGTGGCAATGGCAACAAGTGTAGCTATGCTGCCAGATGTGGTTGACATTCGTCGTCCGATGGGATGGGTCCACAATGGGGTTGCCTCTGTATTATAAGATGCAGATGCATAGGGATAACAAGCAAGCGTGATAGGAGATTCTGGATCTTGTGGCGGCCAGCTGGATGTCTAGAGGCTTCAGATCAGAGCCGGGACCCTGTCGACGGTTATCCGCTCCCTTTCCAGGGTGGACCTGCAATGGCGAGGGAGGGGGGCGTTTTGGAGGAGCAAAGCACTACTGTACGTCGTATGTATGTGTATGTATGTACATACATACATACACATACATACGACGTACAGTAGTATCGACAGGCCAGGTCATGGATGCCATGGATGCCATGGATGCCATGGATGCCATGGATACTGGGAGCGAGGGCAGACGAAAGCTCGAGCGCACTTTCTATCTGGACAGATATTCGTAGGTGGATCACTCGCCGCCGCCGCCTTTGAACGTGGGAGGGAGATTCGCATTCGCAGCACAGGTGGTGGACTCGAGAAGAGTCTAGAGTCGAGAATCGAGAGTCGAGAGTCGAGCTATCCACAGATGGGATGGGCATGTCGAATTGGTGCAATGCGATGGCCGAGCATCTAGAGCACCTAGAGCACCTAGAGCACTCCATCCGTACTGTACCTCTCTAGCCACTCTGGTGTAGTGCCGTCGGAGCATCCCTGAGAGAGCATGGCATGGATGATGTGAGAGGAGTGTAGGTACTGTAGGTACTGTAGGTACTGTATGTACAGTACCTCGTACCTCTCTCTGTACTCCCAGCATTACGGAGTAGTAGTGCCCCTCTACTTACCCTCTACTTACCCATCCCTCCGCCTCTCTTCCATTCTTCTCCCTCTCTCCCTCCCCCTCCCCCTCCCCTTCCCCTGAACCCTGTCTGAATGCCTGCATGGCTTGCACGGCGGTAGTATCCGGAGATCCAGGGTCCCCTCGCTGTTGGCTGTTGGCTGCTTTACGAAGTACACTGTGTACTGTACTCCGTAGAGGTTGAGCGTGTGTCATCGACTGTCATCGACTGTCGTCGACTGTCGTCGACTGTCATCGACTTCAGGTACCGCCGTAGTATTATTGTATATTGTATATTGTATATTGTATATTGTACACGCCTAAGAGGAGTTAGCAAGACCCTCCATTGAGTCTTGGCACTCCGTGGTGAGCTAGCATGCATTGTCGCATGGGCTCCTGACCCGCACGTGGTCTTCATGCCTCTAGTGCCGTGGTCTTCATGCCTCTATGACTCTAGTGCCGTGGAGCTATGAGCTATGTCCATATATATGTATATGTCCATATATTTTATATAATACGCGGGTGTACATACATACATACATACATACATACATACTGTGTACACTGCTGTCCCCTCATTAGAATGCTAGAAGTCGTGTCGTCGAATTTTGACATCTGCAATGCAAGACTGCGCACCACACCACAGCAGTAGCTCCCGCGATATCACCTGGCTACCTAAGGCAACTACTGTAGAGTAACTCCGCTCGTAACGGCGGTAGCCTCTAGAATTCTTCTGCGGTGCACCGTGAAAACATGTCACCTATCCACCTATGTCGCCTATGCTCTAGATACTCTGCGGACTCGCCGAAGACATATCGAAGACTGAGTCCGAGGAGGGGATCTTCGAGGAGCTTAGAACTTGGCTCTTCCGTCTCTCATGATATTTGAGATATTTGAGATTCTGTGATTGTTAAGTGGCAAGTGATAGATGCATAGATGTACATATGTATACCTACCTACATACCTAGGTATATGCCTGTATATATACGTTAACCACAGCTTAGATGTTTAGCGCACTTTAGCGCGCATTTCGCATAGAAAAGGTCTCCCTCTGTAGGTAGGTACCGTCCCTCCTTAATTACAAGAAGAGATACCGGGCGTAATAGATTGCTTTTGGCAGACGCACCTCGACACGCACTGGGATCATCGCCGAGATGACCTGCTAACTAGCAGTAGTGTAGTACGAATAGTAAAAGTCAGATATGAAGCATTTCATCTTCCCGTGTCATGCGGAGTAGAGCCTCTCTCGCCTTCGTTAGAGTAGAGCCTCTCTCTACAGCCTCCCTCTACCTCCAACAACATCTTGGAGCACCTAGGTAGGTAGGTATTCATAGGCGAATCGATGACCTTCTGCGGGGGAAGCCACCACGCAAAAGCAGCACTCCAAGCATTCTTCGCTTCGATCTGACTTCCTCCACCTCTACCTCTACCTCCTCCATCCACCTCTACCTCCATCCATCTCCACCTCCATCTCCATCTCCACCCATCCTACCTATTCTTATCCCATCAACAAGGCCGAATTCAACAAGCAGCAAGCCACATGCAGTCCAACAAGTCTTCCATCTCCGCTCTCTTCTCCAGTCTCCACGCGACTACTGCCTACAGTCTACAGCGACGTTGGCGTCTGCTCGCGATCTCATTTCCTGGTCGATTTGCTCCGTTCGTCATTAGGAGCCGGATTCTTGCGAAAGCAACTACTTGAGATATCAAAGGTGAAGTCCATTCCTGCCCGAGAATCGCATCATTCTGAACCGACGAGGACTTCAGCGACTTCGGCCATCGATCGTTTTCGGAGTAGTAGGGGTTGTTTGCCAAGGAGCTCAATCCCTTCATTTGGATAGTCCAGGAACGGCGTTGTCTGGCAGTCCAAAAGGAGAGTTGCCGGCCGGGGCTCATGCTTGTCAGCTCCGTCGTGGATTACCTGGGTATACCTATCCGTAGAGAGTAGAGTAGAGTAGAGTATCCGTACCTCACTCACTCACTCACTACTACTCAACATGTCCCCTGAGACAAATGCATCCCTAGTCGGAACACACAAAGCTGGTCGACCACCATTCTAAAACACCATTGCGTGTCATACCTTACGTGCCAATACGGATAAGATGGCATAAGGTGGAGTTGTATGCATGTGTGTACCTAGGTTATGTGCATATCTTGCCTTACCAGGTGCATACATGCATACCTCATTCACACCTCAATATGCACCTCAAAAACACGCAGAGAGAGGTGTCGACATCGGAACTACATGACATATCCAACAACCAGACCCAGTACTCCCATCCTCTCCTTGGGCCTGCTGCGAGTCTGATAAGGTATAAGGTATTCCTTGTGTACCTGCCTACGGTAAGTAATACCTAGGCTCGTCGCCTCCCCAGTACTTATTGGCCATAGAAGCTGGGCATTATTATCAATTAATCACACTACTACGTCTCCCACTTTGCCAAGCACTTACCCCATCTTTTGCAGTTTTGCAGAATAGTTGTTTCGTTTTGTGGCTTCAGCAATTGTTTAGGTACTCCTCATACGAACGGAGTATACTCCCATCCCGTCTATATGCGGAAAGCCATCATTACATTAGGTACAGTATTCATAAGACGAGGAGAATGAAGTCCGTCCGAGGAGTGGAGGTCTAGAGGTATGGCTATTCACTCTTTGCCATTGCTCGATCAGAGGAGAGGATCCATCCCGAGGCATTATCTACCAGCCAGCCACGGACATGGACATGGACATGGCGCTCCACGAATCTGTCCCTCTCTCTCTGATGCTCACCTTTGCCTTGAACATCAACGTCACATCACTTCCGCATCCACTGCGTTTCGTCCCCTGCATGCCATGCTGCAGAGCAGAGCAAGCATTATTCAAGCGAGACCTGGTCTGAGCCATCACTGGAAGTCTTTCCCTCCATTGCCGAAGGAAGAAAGAAAATGTGCCAGGCGCAGCACAGCAGGAAGATCAAACCGATTATTGAGCTACCATCGTTCTCAGTAGTCATGCGCGCATGGTGTCGAAACTCGACAAGCGCTTGTTTGAGGGCTCTCTGGTGCAACGAAGGTCTTCTGCATCGCATCTACACGCCTACAGACTCGGTGATGGGAGCTGGAAATTTCGCAGCGGGCACTTTCGACGGAGGATAACTTGCAGATCTGCCACGGTTTGATGCAATATTCGATCCTCTCATCTATATGATGATGGCAAAAGAAAAAGAAATACTCGATCAGTTGGGGCTAACAACTGCCCTGAGAAAGATCCGGTTGTTGGAGTCACTTATTCAAGAGGATTCAGTTCATGCGGATCAAGTAGCCTGGTCATCACGGCCATTTGACCTGATCTACTTTGGCAAGGCCATGTCGGGCCTGCTTTCTCTAAGTCCCTCAGACTCGAGTGGGGATTCGAATCGAGGCGGAATGTGGATACGCAGCCTCGATTCTCACCATGGCAAGCACGTTGCAAAGAGATTGCAGATCCACAACTAGTCGTGTTTCTGGACGCTGGCCATTCATTCTTAGCACCTGATACCTTCTTGACCTGATCAATGTTTGTTGAAACTGGATGCTCTAAATTTGGCATCAGACTCTTCTCGAATGTTTCGCAGGGCCCAATCAAGACCAAGAGAGCAACCACAAGATAATGATGCTAACGGTATTCGAAAAGACGTGCTTTGAAGCAAGTATAGAAATCACTCTGGAATGTTTCTAAAGTTTTATCGTGCTTGGCAGCTCAGTTCTGTTTCAATCACGATCTAGTTCGTCATGAGGAGGAGAACCTATCTTTACTCGATACATATTGTTTGAGATAACAGCGGCCTACTTACTCCTGCTTCGGAAGCGTGGTAACGATGCTCTTCGGAGAATAAACCTCTCCCTCCCTCGCGTTATCATACGGGGTTACGAGACAAGGCATCAATCCCCCTCGAAAAGGGTTCTTAAGTTGTTCAACGACGTGTGACGGTATGGTTATGTACGTCCTTGGTGGATATTTCATTGCTTCCTTTTGCGCTCAGGTATTTCTATTTTTGTTCAACGTGATTATTGCAACTAGAAACATGCCTGTTCATTTGACTACGACGGAGGATGGCGACAGTTGTTACGGAGTAGTTTATCACACTCGGTCGCTCGTTTCATGATACCAACAATATTCTCATCAAAGCAACTCTCACTCTTGGACGATCCACAGCACGCCTGGCCACCAGAAGCCCCTGAACAACTTTGAATAACTGGGCACAATCGAGTATCCTCCGTGGACATATAATACAATATAAGCAATGACCACTACACTAAGTGGTGTCAGCTGCAGGTTTACTGGTGGTTGAAACACACGTTGTGCTTCGAGACCAATACCAATGGTCAACTTCGACTACTTCAAGCATCATCTCCGTAGTAGCGTCTATCTATGCCTATCATAAGGGAATCGGTCCTATCAATCCCTCCCAGACACCAGGAGTCAATGCTTCGCATAGCACGGCGATGTTTCTTATTTCTTCCTTTGGTGCCCTCTTGCCCCGCGTGGCAACCACGGCATTCGTATCTGGGAGGTCATACCCAGTGCCGGAATAAAAGGTCTAGAAGGACGACTGAGACTTCTCAACTGACACTAAGGCTTTCTGTGGCGGCTCGAGAAACCAAAAAGGAAAGCAACAAGCAAAGGGTAGGTAGTTTCGGAAACTCCTATCTAAGCTCCATCCGATGTTTGCTTTTGCCGCCAAGATCTGCATGTTTATCAACGGCTCTTCCCGACGTCGTGCACCGTCCATCAGGGATTGGTAGGTGGATTTCCCGTGATTGAGCAGATCTGCTGTTACAATTGTTATTGCAATTATTCACATCTAATCTATATACTGTACAACAACGATTATTCACAAATCGCTTGACATGGAATGTTCTAAGAAGTAAAGTTAAGTGAGGGTGTATGGGTCCGACGATTAGCTGAAATGCCTGAGTGTTTTCACCATCACAGGTACGTACATACGACAGCATCAGGGGTTTTCATCCCATCCTTGGTCGCTTAGGATCTCTGATATCTGATATCTGATATACCTCGTTATGGCTCGCAGGGATCACAGACTACTGGGCTGGTTAGCCAGTTTCGGAAGGCAGATATAAACTGGAAACCAGATCCAAAGAAGGTGACATCGGAATCGGGATTGCGGGTGCTCCCATCGGTAAAATGTTCAGAGTTCGGAATTGCCCGTCACGGTCAAGGACCTTGGTCATCGAATATAAAAGCTGGCATTCCAAAGGAAAGGAAAGCCTGAGAACTGGTCGAATGCGACGATTGAGCAGTGTCGCTGGATTGACGAATCCACGAATCCATGTCAGAGGATGAAAAGGCGTCACGGACTCAGAGTACTCCGTACATACATACCTATCTTCAGAGGGTCCAGTTCCTTTCGTATGTACGGAGTATGTACAACGGTGTTGTCGGTTGGAGGCTGGGCAACAGGCCAGCTCCCGGTATCGTATGTACAGTATGTATGTTGTATCTGCATCTGTTTAACGACTTCGTCGCATGGCAATCAAGGATTTCTCTCACGGAAAGCCCTGCCTGGCTCAGCTCACCGCTACCGATTTCAAAAGGTCGAGAGCTACGGAGCACATACTGTACTGAGAAAAGACACTGTAGGCGGCGTTCTCGTTTGTCAGGCCACTCGACGAGCTCGACGACTGTGGTGCTTGCAGCTTCCGGGCATTCCTCCGTCTTTGGGGCGCGAGAGATTGGGATATATGAGTTTCCAATAATGCCCATCGGAGCTGTTTCAGTGCGGAGGAATATCCAAATGCCGTTAAACCCGCACTAATGGCTTCCCCGCAGCATGCCCCTCCCCTGCAGCTGCAGCAGTAGGAGCCCCTCTGTGGGTCTACCCTCTGTCTTCCTTCGACCTCGGAAGCTGGAAGGAAGTCTTCACTTGACTTACTCCGTAGTCTTCACTTGACTACTGCTGTGCAAGCGAGGCGAGACTTTGAAACAACATCCTGCAAGCCATCCATCCGATCGTGGGCCACCACGTTGTCCCTCATACATACTCCTATTTCGTCGAGATTCAGTCAGCCACGACGATGACCACCAGCCTGCCTCGCTTTGCGCAGAATGGCTGTCCTACAAGGGACGGGCTATATCATCCCTCCAACACTGCTGCCCCTCGAGAGATTTCGGCCTGTCCAATCCAAGGCTGGCACAGTCAGTATATGCATGCACATGGTGCGTAGAACTGCTAGAGTACCAGAGTCTTTTCCAACCTCATCTCCACACACCGCCAGTGCCTCAGCCTTGTAGCTTCGTGTTGGCTTGGAGCTAGGCTATGGTTCCAAGTTGCATGTCTATTTTTCAGCTTCCTCGCAATTCGAACATCTCAATCGAGGCGGCGGCGGGCGAGAGTCACAACTCCATATCTTCTCTTTTGGCTGGGAGAACCTACTGGAGTATTCCTTGTGTGTCAGCGTTCTTTCAGTCCTGTTCAGTTTTCATGTCGACTCTCGTATGCATGTCCGCTTCTCTTTCTCTCGATCTATGCGAAGGTACTGAAGCACTGAGTGAGATGGCATCCTGCAGGATTTGAAGCTGGTCTCGATATCATCAAGCGTCTTCCTCGCTTACAGGTTGTGTCCATCTTGTATGTTGTTGTATATGCAATGCATGGCACAGCACATCACAACACAGCGTAGCACAGCACAGCATCCAAGGGATGTGCAAATACATACATGCAGTACCTATGTATCTATTTGCATAGGTAGCTGCATAAAGGCCCGAGCGTCCAACATTTGGCATGTCCGATGCGTCGGCATATCCAACGATCTAAACAGCAATATATTGGACATATGTACGGTGTGTTAATCAATAACTTCATTCGGGTCAGTTTGTGGGGTGCAGCATCCAACACCAAACTGCTTTCAATAATATACATATGTCAAAGAGCACTCCATGCACAGCACTCACTCACTGGACGGCTCAGTCGATCAGGAATCAGGACGTGCGCCTCAGATCCTCAGACCCTCAGATCCTCATTCGCGGAGGCCCAAAGAGAAGTTGCGCAATAGATTCCACAAACCTGATGCTCAAGGATAATAGGACGTTCCAGACAGCAGTTATGGGACAACGTCTTGGCACATCATCCTGTTGGCAAGGGTATAACGCCAGGTCGGCTCGCCGTCTATTCCCATGTTTTCACCTTTAAATTCTCTGATCAAGTCTGACAGAGTAGACTGAGCATCTCTGGCACATGATCACAAAAGTATTTTCTGTCATGCTCTGCCCATGATGCAAGTGCATGGCATAATGCGGGCGCATGATAGATGTGATCTGGATCGTCTGGTGTTGAAGCGAGCGAAACCGTGATAGGAGCTTTATCACAATTTCATGTTGTCTGGTACAGCACGCTTGGTTTCTGCTGTGTTCAGCAGTGCATTGAGCCGGTTGAAGACTGGGCCACTGCCCTCACAGTTTTGTATTAGAGGAGCACATTATTATGGGTTTGCATTTGGTTTTTTCTTCGATTCTGCTTTGAGAAGGAGCCTCTGGCAGTATCGCTTGCAGCTACTTCCCATTTTTTAGATCGCAACTACATCTCCTCAGTTAACAATTGAATGAAGTTGTATTCGTATCTCAGGCTAAATTGTGCTGCTTGACGGCCAAGAAGCACATTGCAACCTCTGCTGTAGACAGTTCCTTGTGCCATGTCCTTGGGTTCGAGTGGCCCGAGTACGTGTGACCCAGTCATCCATTTTCTCCGTGTCTTTCTCCGTGCCAGTATTCTTTAACTGGATTTGTCGTATGCTCATTGCTCCTCGTTTTATTTGGTGCCATCTGTACAGTTTCATAAGCCGATGTTTGCTGAAGTTCAGATAAATGTCTGGTTACTTTTCCACATAGAATGAATGCACGCTGGGATCAGTACAGTGCTTCCTCTCCCTTCTGCCTTCTGTTGCTCTTAATTGGCCGGAATCTCTCTCTCATACCCAAGGAAAACATTCTCGCTGCATATGCCATCTCCTTCGATATTCTGTCTGGACCATTCTTCATATTTACAGGGTTACATAACATGTCGCATAGCAGAGAAACGGAAGCATGAGATATGACAAACAATATGCAGAAAACCCTCTCCTATGTCGCCTTTGAATTAGAAGAGCAAACCAGACTATTCGGTTATTCTCCCTCATCCATCTCATCGGGGAATCTAAAGGTCCTCGAATGCATCTACGCACGACAAGAACCGGCCATATCGAAATCCCACTCCTGGCACGAGGCACGGCTTAACAGGTGAATAGATAGGGTCTTGTGGCAAAGTTTCAGACAGCATGCACCAAGGCATGGTGATCACGTGGTTGTAAGACGTCAAGCAAGTGAGGCTCAAGGCTTGCTAACAGCCGCTGGTTGGAGCATTTCTACGAGCTGAGAGCGAGGTATCAGACATGGAGCCAGGAAGGCGGGAAAGCGGCATCCTTGGGTGACAGTTGGAGAGTGAAAATCTAGATATAAGCTAAATGCTAGTACAGCTCAATAGTCCAGCATTGGTATTTGAATCCGCCTTCATGAATGCTTCTCAATGAAGCATGAATACGAGGGAACTAGTTTTTGTTCTGGCTAAAACGGTGGCGGGGTACAGGGAGGAGGCTCTGTGCTTTCTTCGATCATCATTACTGCGTCGAGGCCAACATGCGGTGTAAACCCCGATGTTTTCGGCGAGATTATTCGGTTTGAAGTATGTACTAGGCAATAAACTGTAACCTAGACATGTCTGTGTTAGAAAAGTAGCATTTAGTCGGCCGAGCAAGCATCTCACTTCTGAAACTGGAGGAGAGCGAGACATACGGCACCGGCTACCTCCGTTGATCGTAGGGCTATGCAGACCAGGCTGGCCTGGAGTTCCAACCAGACGTTACGCAGCAATCACGAAAACAAAAGACGGCGCGCGAACGTGAAACGAAAGCCGAACGCAATGCTGTGTTTCCCCATCCTCGAGAAGGCAGAAGAGAGATGATCACTACGCATCAAACATGCAGCGCCTTGATCTCCCCAGCCATGCATGCGTGCATGAGCTCTGTGACGAATCAAGCCCCACGTCCCGTCACGTCCGAACAAACACCGAATCTGCACGACTCCAGCACCACAGAGATCCATCCCCACGCGCATGCAGCAGTCAAGACAGACAGACAGACAGACAGACAGACCGTTTCGTCGCCGTCGCTACCATGCGACGCCAGGGATGGGACGCAGCCTCGCAGCCGAGGAGGAGGGGGAGCGGATAATTGATTTAGGAGAATTCCTGCCGATCAACGGTCGTGATCCGTCTTAGGAGGGCTGGGCGAGGAGGATCGAGAAGTATGTATGTATGTATTTATGTATGTACTTCACCGCATCGCATGACTGGAGTGCTCTTCTGAATTCCGGCTCGCGCAGGTCTGGGCTTGTGCTTTGATGCGCTGCGCTGCGCAATTCAATGGTGCGAGGTCGGTTCTATGCACTCAGGGCACCATATCACACCCATCACGTCTTTGCGCGAGGGCAGGTGAGGATTTCTCACAGCCTCCTCGCCGCCCTGCCCAGGTGCCTGCCGCTCTAAACAACGGTTACAACGCCCTTTCCCTCGGCCAATGCACAATCCGGCACTTTTACCAGTAGCTGCGCTGATATATTACTCCGCAATACCGCTCCCTCACTGCCATATATGCTTGCTCGCAATCCCAATACGAATACCAATACCGCGTCCGCACGCGCCTTTTCCATATGAACCCTCCACACCTGCACCACTCCCGTGCCTCCCCAAACTCCCTCTCCTGCCGCATCCCTCCCCAGACATATAGTGATCCCCAACCCCCCCAGATCCCCAAAATCATGCCACACATGCTCCCCAGACGCCGGGCGATGCCCGACGCTGCATGGCGGGGCGGCTTCGATGCTGCTGCACTTCACTCACGTACTACTGTATGTACAGTACAGTACATCCAGCATCTGCGTCGGCGCCGAGCTCTCCCGTCGAAGGTGCAGTGCAGCGGGAGGGCCAGTGCCCCGACGGATAGACGGGGGTGGAGGTATGTACGGCGTCGGGACTCGAGGGGCAGGCGGGTTGCTGGTCTTTTGTTGCACGGCATCGTCGATCGATGGGGGTTGCCAGGCAGACAGGATGCACAGCAATACCGTGCCCTCTTCCCGCGTTGCGTGTTGGCCGCTGCCTTGCAGCGCTTCCGTCATGGACTTTGCGCTGCTTTGGTGAGCTGGAGCATCGCGATCTACTGGGCTATACCAAGGACGATGGAAGTAGTAGTGCAAAGAGACAGTGAGACTACGCTGCAGGCTTGCCTAAGTGCCTCGCGGCGTGCGTGCATGCTTCTCCCTCACCAGCTGACGCGATTGCACAATCAACACTCTTCCTTCCCCTCTGCATCGCCCGTCCGCCCTGGTGAAGGGCCAAAATTACAGCCCCAGAGGAGTGAGGTTGCAGAGGAGTAGACTTGGAAAAGAAAAGCGATAGCCCTCGATAGCTCCTCCTTGAGTGAGGAGTGAGACACACATCTGCACGCCCGCCTCCAGGACGCCAGGACGCTAGTATTCAGGGGCACAGCGCCGCCATGTAGAAGAAGACAGACTTCCTCCAGCCTTCTAGTGTCGGCCGTGCTGCCCCCTCCCCCTCCTTCCCCAGCCCATCCGGCACATCGGGCCTTTGGATGCGCCCAGACGACGCCGCCGCCTTGGACAGATTTGCTTTTGCTCTTGCGTGGTTGCTCTTTTCTTGCTGTCATCTCAACTCTGGCATCGCGCTGCTTGTCGCGGCGCCGTCGACTTTCCCTTCTCAAGTCTACCTGAGACGTAGGTAGCTGTTCGAGAATGGCACTCCGGGGTTTTATGCCGGGGGGTACATTAGAGCAGAAATTTGTTGTGTTGTGTTGTGTAGTGTACTGTGTAGTAGAGTATCACGGCCGCGGTCACATACTTACTACGTACATGCATATGCACATACATACATACATACCTCGATGCGCCGCCCCTGGCCCTCAGAGTACCGCCTAGCGTTGTCCGAACCAGCACCATTTTTGCATTTAGCCTAAATTATCCTCACCCCTGAAGTATTTCCGACGCCAACGAAATCCTCACTACTGCTGTGGATGTCTGTGGAAAATTTCTGAGAATGCGACGCTGTGCTGGGTAAATCCATTTCTGGAGAGCGAAGTCGCGGGGTTGTTTGGTTGTCTGTGAACCTTCCAAACCTCTCCATTATTATTGTGAAGGGAATGGTTATTGCACGGACGGACGGACGGGAAGGCTCGCTGGCTTGTGTTGTATGGCCTCTTTCAACAGTGATGCGATTTGCGATTTGCGACGAAATCCCACGATAAATCAGAAGATTGCGGTGAAAGGGCGTTGCGTGATCGTACACAGTAATCGTTGGTTTTCCACAAACTGTACTCGGGTACAGTTGGTCCCACCGAGCTGAACGACGTAACCGAGTTTGAACCATCCCAGAAGATAGAATTTGTACTGTAAAATATATGGTGTCGCAAT